>Ga0080003_1000160_pt1 | contig 48641 bp, 58 predicted proteins | sample JossMetagenome_FD_69206 | JGI IMG/M metagenome (GOLD analysis project Ga0080003, IMG submission 69206) | Hot spring microbial communities from Joseph's Coat, Yellowstone National Park, USA - JC2_E (SPADES assembly) (version 2) | ecosystem: Environmental > Aquatic > Thermal springs > Hot (42-90C)... | reverse complement strand
CTGTCCTTGTTTATTATATTTGAAAAGTAGCCTATTTCTTCACCAAAATCCATTCCAGCTAAAATTACCATATTTGGCTTTAAATTAATAGAAAAGTAAACAGCCCTATCCCCATCCGTAACAACATAGATTAGCTTAGACCATTGAGGATTTTTGGTTTAAAGCGCGATTTCTATGATATTAAATTTGGGTTGATCATCATAATTTGATTGGTTAATCAGCTTTGCCTAAAGTTTTTAGACAAAAAATGCATTTAAAAAGCTGTTATTACCGCAAGGACATAATAAGAATTAACAAAGTTTTGATCTTCTGTACAGAAGGGGAATTCCGTCCCCTTAAACCCATACACAGTTAAAATTACATTATATCAAAAATGTTAAAAGGAACACTGCAAAAGCCATAGCGATCGAGAATGGCAATATATGACCTACATGGAAAAGACCTTATTTCAACTCAAGAATGGAGTAGAGAGGAGCTACAATTTGCAATAGACCTTGCCAAAGAGATAAAAAGGGGATACTATTCAGGGTATGTCCCAGAGCTTTTTAAGAACAGAACATTCTTCATGCTTTTTTACAATACAAGTACAAGAACCAGATCAAGTTTTGAAGCGGCAGCCACCATGCTTGGAGGACATGCTCAATTCATTGACTTCAAAACTACAAGGGGATCAGAGGGAGAAAGCAGGGCAGATATAGCTCATATGTATGAAAGATTAGGGCATGCACTAGGTGTAAGAATCCTAGAAGATGCGGTTGACTATGTATATGGAGCAGGAAATGCAGTGATTCGAGAGTATGCACAACATTCAAAGATACCAGTAATAAACATGGCTGATGATATGTATCATCCAACACAGGCTATTGCAGATATGATGACAGTTGACGAAAAACTATATGGTAAGTATGAAAAGAAGAAGTATGTTATAATGTGGGCATACAGTGATCATGTGAGGAGCTGGGGAAGCGTGCAGGACGAGATGCTAATTGCATCGAAGTTTGGAATGGATGTAACATTGGCATATCCGCCAGGATTTGATATAGATGAAAAGCTGGTCGAAGCAGCAAAACAAAACGCATCAAACAATGGTGCAAAAGTAGAAATTTCTCATGACTTAAAATCAGCTCTTGAGGGAGCGCAAGTAGTTTTCCCGAGAAGCTGGGCAAGCCATGCTTGTGTAACGACAGGAATGAACAGGTTTGGAAAGGATAAAGAAGTAGAGTTACATAAAAAATACACTGACTGGAAGTTGACAAAACAGCTGGTAGATGTAATGGACAAAAATGCCATAGTTACACATGTATTACCAGTATTCAGGGGACAAGAAGCCGACGATGATGTAATGGATGGACCTCATAGCGTAATACTGGATCAGGCAGAAAACCTTCTGTACACAAGAGCTTCAATTCTTGCATTGCTTGCAGGAAACTCGCATTAAACATTTTTTATTTTTTAGATTTATTTATTTATTGATTTATTAGTATTAATAGCATGCTTAAAGTAGAGGTTATAAATATAGGAAATGAGCTTTTAATAGGAAGAACTATAAATGGAAATTTGCAGTGGTTGGGTGAAAGAATCTTCAATCTTGGTGGTTATCTGAAAAGAGCTTTTATTATTAGGGACATAAAGGAAGACATTGTTGAATCAATAGTTCAGTCATTAAATGAAAAAGTGGATTTGATCCTGACAACTGGTGGCCTGGGTCCTACATATGATGATATAACAATGCAATCAGTGGCCGAGGCTTTGGAACTTCAAATGAAAATAAACAATGAAGCCTTGGAGTTCATGATAAGAAGGAAAGCGCCTTCAAGTAAGAATATAGAGCTGGCCTATGAAAAAATGGCTACACTTCCTGTAGGAAGCGAACCGCTATTAAATTATGTAGGTTCAGCGCCAGGAGCATTGATTGAAAAGAATTCAACAAAAATTATTGTAATGCCGGGGGTGCCCTTAGAGATGCAGGATATGTTTGTAAGGTATGTCGAACCGCTTCTTGGAAAATATTCGTCTAAAGAAATTGTCATTCTAACTGAAGGAATATACGAAGCTGAACTTGCTCCCCTTATAGCCAATATGGCAATGAATTATCCAAATGTTTATATCAAAACTCATCCAAGCATGGTGAATGAAATTTCACATGTAAGAATCGAGCTCAAAACTCAAAATGCTGATGATACGATTGATAAGGAAAGTGAAAAAATAATATCCTGGCTAAAGCAAAACGGTATAAAATTTAGCGTTCTAAAAAAGGTCCATTGACCTTGATCCCCAGCTTTGACGCTATATTATTTTCGCGTTTGGCTTCTCTCATATAATCAGGTAGAAGTTCAGGTATATCATCGATAATGGGGTACCATCTGTTGCATTTATTGCATACAAGGTATCCTTCCTTTATTTTTATGGATCCACATCGGTCACAGGGTGCTTCACCAATATCTTTAACTTCCCTGTTCAGGTAACTGCAAAATAGTTCGCATTCAGGTTTTTTTAAGGAATTATTGCTATCATTGGGTTCTGTGGATTCTTTTACATGAAGTTCAAGAGGATAATTCTTGCATTCTGGACATGCAAGTATATCCACAAGTTTATATTTCATATATCATCAAGCATTGCAGTAAGATACATTTAAATTTAATCAGTGTTTTAGTTAGCTATGCGAGAAAATACTGTAGCAATTTACGGTATAGGAAAGGTCGGCGGTCCGCTGGCCGCTTCCCTTATCAGGGCTGGTTACAACGTCATAGGTGTTGATATAGATCAAGAAAGGATAAAAAAAATAAATGAAGGCACTCCCATTTTACCAAATGAACCTGATGTAGACAAAACTTTTGCCATAGCAATTAAAAATGGAACTGCAAAATTTACAATTGATGGTAAGGAAGCTTCCAATAATTCAAGATTCAAGATATTAACCGTTCCAGTGTTTTTGCTAGATAGAACGCCAGATTACAGTGCGTTAAAACTGGCTGTAAGCTCGATCAGTGCTGGAATCAAAAAAGGGGATCTCATAGTGCTTGAATCAAGTGTACCCCCTGGTACAACAAGAAAGCACATAATATCAACGATTGAAAAAGACTTGAAAATTAAAGTGGAAAAGGATTTTTATGTAGCATACAGTCCAGAAAGAATATATGAAGGAAGAGCGGTCAAGGATATAGAGGAAAATTATCCAAAGATAGTTTCAGGCGCAGGAGAAAAGAGCTTGCAATTGGTATCAGAGCTGTACGGGAAGGTGGCAAAAAGTGGAGTAATAAAAATGTCATCAATAGAAGCTGCTGAAATGGAAAAGCTTGCTGAAGGAGTATATAGGGACGTTAATATAGCCCTAGCTAATGAGCTGGCTTTATTCAGCGAAAAAATGAAAGTGGATTTCTGGGAAGTAAGAAATGCTGCAAATTCTCAACCGTACTGTAACATACATAAGCCCGGAACAGGTGTTGGAGGTAACTGTATACCAATATATCCATACTTTTTGAGTTATGCTGCAAGTAATGTGGGATCACAGCTGCGATTAATAGAAGTAAGTAGAAAAATAAATGAAAGAATGCCCATAGTTGTGGTCAGTGAATTCATTGAACTTTTTATAACAAACAAAAAAAGCCTTAAAACAGCTTCAATACTTGGGCTTGCATTTAGAGGGGATGTCGATGACGAAAGACTTTCGCCTACATATGAAATCATTAAAAGGCTCAAGAGTTTGCAGGTTAATGTAAAGGTTCACGATCCATTTGTAAAAAACTCACATGTGGATGTTTATTTGACAGACGATCTTAATGCTGCCCTGGCTGGTGCAGATGGTGTAATTATAGCAACAGATCATTCATTATATAAGGATCTGAATTACGAAAAAATTTCTAAAATGACAGGAAACTCGCCTATAATATTTGATGCCAGAGGCATACTTTATGGAAAACCACATATTTACGTTCTTGGCGCAATGAGTTAATTTTAGGGGGCCCGTAGCTCAGCATGGATAGAGCGCTGGCCTGCGAAGCCGGAGGTCGCGGGTTCGAATCCCGCCGGGCCCGCTTATTTCTATTTTTTAATCAACGATTATAAAAGTTTATTAAATAAAAAATTGAATAATTTAGCGCAATGGGAAAACCAAAAGTTCCGATTTCTGTAAGCGATCTGAAGTTTTCAATTGAAGACATAGAAGATTTTCTTAGTGGGCCACCAAATCCAAAATTTCAAACGCCCTATGTTCCAAAAATGTGGAAAACAAAGGAAGGGGATGAAGTAATAATAAGGGAGGCAAAAAAAGAAGAAGCAGAAGCGATGTTGCAAACACTAAAACAACTCATAGATCACAAATATGATAGAGATTTCTATCACCTTGTAGGAGTTAGGACCTATTCCGAAATATTAGCGTGGGCGCAGAACAGGATTAAGGATTCTTATGTTATTGTAGTCACTTCACCAGATGGCGAACTACAATCTATTGTAAATCATAGATTCTGGGATGACAATGTTGCAATAAGTTTACATACAATAACATTCAAAAGGAAATCCAACCTTGGGATAATGGCTTATGCGTCTAAGATAGAGCATGCATTTGACTTTGTAGGAGTAAATGAATGGTGGGCTACATTTGAAAGTCCATTCGGTTTCAGGATGGGCTTCAGGTATGTACACACTACAAAGCCATACCCTCAAATACAGCACGAACTAGGCGGATCAAGAGTTTATTACATTGAGAGGGATACATGGAACAACGTAGTAAAGCCAAAGCTTAAAGAAAGAAATCTATTCGGTGAAAGGCCAGTGCCTGAAGAAGTGCTCAAGAAAACATACCCACTTAAACCAACTGAAAAACTAGAAGTGGAAATTTAAATAAGTTTCATTTCCTTGGACATAAAAAACAAAGCAATTGTTTTTGCGTCATAAATTTCACCTTTTTTTATCATATCTGTTATTTGTCTAGAATTAAATTTAACTGTGTTGATCAATTCATCTTTATCAAGATTTGTAGATTTCACAGTGTTATCTACATGCGCTACAAAAAGCCTTATTACCTCATCATCATAGCCGGGGGTCATAACAATTGCGCCTACCCTTATGAGTTCTTTAGCCGTCAATCCAGTTTCTTCTGCCAGCTCTCTAATAGCACATTGCTCATCGCTTTCTCCAGCTTCTAGAGTGCCAGCAGGGGCCTCAATTATCCATTTTGATATAGTGTACCTGAACTGTTTTTCAAGAATAATGCTTCCGTCCGGTAAAATAGGAAGCACAGCCACAGCACCCCTATGCCTTATAGCTTCAATGAGGACTTCACCATTCTCACCTCTGTAAAATTCCTTATAAAGGGCAAATGTTCTTGCTTTGTATATTTCTTCTCTATTTACTAATTTAGGTGATTTATCGGTATTCATTGCACTATGTACAAACACATGGCTAATTTACTTTTTCCCTTAAAAGCTAATTTGAACCAAATTGAGCTTTTTAGGCTGGATAGACTTTTAATAGCATCCCTTCAATAATGACAGGTGGGTCATAGTTTGCAATGTTAACCGCTTCTGAAAGTTTCGAACTTTTATCTGAATATATTTCATATAAAACATCTCCTTTCTTTACCTTATAACCCTGTTTTTGATATAAAACAATGCCAGAACCGCGATCTGTAGGAGCGCCAGCGGCCTTTGCAATTCGTACAATTGATTCATTATCAACAAGTGTAATGTAACCGTCACTTTCGGCCGTAAATTGGTGCCTATAACTACCAACTGGTATTTGATCTGCCTTAACTTCAGGATCACCCCCCTGTTCTGCTATTATTTGCTTCATTTTGATGTACGATTTCCCGTTTAATATATTATTTAAAGCAATCTCATAACCCATGTTTTTCGGAGCCATGCCAGAAGTTTCCAACAGTATCCCTGCAAGTGATGCTGCTTTAGAAATAAGACTCATGCTGGCCAATCGAGGTTCCATAAGTGCAGAAATCGCTTCTCTGGCCTCTAGAGCCGGCCCAACAGCTTTACCTACTGGTTGTCCACCATATGTGATGCCGGCCCTGATATTTATTCCAAGTGATTTGCCTATTTCTACAAACTCTTTTGCTAACCTTTCACCCTCAATTGAGTCCTTGATTTTTGCTCCCCTTCCAACTGGAATATCTAAAGCAACGACCTTAGCACCCACTGCTAGTTTTTTGGATAAAATACTTGCCATCATCAAACCCCTAGGGTCAATTCTAAGAGGATTCTCAACCCTAATGAGTAGATCGTCAGCGGGTGCTAGATTAAGTGCTCCACCCCATACGATGCAGCCGTGAACCTTCTCGACTATTGATTTTATTTCATTTAAACTAAACTTTACATTTGCCAGCACCGACATAGTATCTGCGGTGCCTGATGGGCTTGTTATGGCCTTACTGCTGGTTTTGGGTATTAAAAGCTCAGTTAGTGCAACAGTAGGCACTATCAGCAACGAAACCTTATTTCCAGGAACACCACCAATTGAATGCTTATCTACAATAAATCCATTTAGATTAAGTTTCTGCCCTGTTTCAGCCATTGACACTGTTATGTTCTTTATTTCTTCTGTATCAAGTCCAATATAATTTGACGCCAGTAAAAATGCAGAAATATCTAAGTCACTCAATTCTGATTTTACTAGGTCGTTCATTATGCTTTTTATTTCACCCTCTGTAAGCTTTCCACCTCCCATTTTTTTCCTAATGTATTCAACCGATTGCGGTGTTGGTTCATAACTCACTTCCAATTTTTCTCCATCATTAACTGAAATAGAAGAGGCCACGTTGTTGTAGAGAGCAATTGAACCAGGTTCAACAAATGAAGTCGACAGTTCCACTATGCAAATTATGCTTCCCTTTTGCGAAGAAATCCTCACTCTATCGTTTATTGTAAGACCCAGCTTTTCTGCATCCTGCTCATTTATGATGGCTGATTTTTTACTTGATTCAATATCAAGTATTTGGGCTATTAATTGCATAATTGTTAATGATTTTTTTTATTAATAAACGCTTGTGTTTGTTTAACTATATAGGGGTTCAAGTGGGCGGAATTCCCCTTTTGCAAAATATGATAGCACTTCTTAAAAGCTTAAATATGCTATAAAAACTTCATAATAATGAACTTCGCGCTGAGGTTATTGAAAATGTGGAAGACTAATGATGATGATGATGATAGGGTTGAGCTATCCATTAAGTACAGGACGAATAAATGATTGAGAACAATAAAAACAAACAGAATAGTGAAGAAGCACATCCTGATGCTGATTTATCGAAGTTCATCCATCTTACAAGGCTTAAAGATCACGTGTTGAACACGAGAAATACGTCAAAATCATGCGTTGCCTGCTGATATGTTAATGAAGACACAGATCTATCAGACCGTGTTTTCATGTGCTCTAAATGTGAATGTAGTATGATCATTACTATAACAGTTCACTTAACACCGTATTGAATGACCATAATGCCTGTGTACAGCAAGTTCCCTGAAAGGAGCAGCGTCGCGAGTAATGTAACGTCCAAAAGGGCTGATAGTTCACTTATTTGTTACCTTTGTACCTATTTTTTCACCATTTATGGCCATTAGGAGTGAACCTTGTCTTTTCCCATTCACAATGTAAGTTTCAATGCCTACACTGGAAGCTATAAAGGCTGCGTCCAATTTAGATTTTATTCCACCCCTCCCAAATTCGCTCATGCCATCAACGTTTTCAAAATTTTTCCTGTCTTCAAGACGAATTACTTCGACGGTTTTTTTGGTATTGCCTTCATTTACAAATACGCCATCAACATCTGTAAGTAGAACAAGTTTTCCTGCACCTATCCCTTTAGCAATTATTGCCGATAGTCTATCATTATCTCCAAATTGTACTTCATTTTTAACATTATTTAAGTTTAGTAGTTCCTTTACTGAAACTGCATCGTTTTCGTTTATTATTGGTACTATATTGAGTTTAAGAAGAGATTTGATTGTTCTTAAAAAATTCTTATAGCAACTTCTTATCATTAATTCTTCTTCAGTAATCAATATTTGAGCAACTGTAAGTCCGTTAGCAGCAAAACCATCTATGTACATTTTAATTAATAGCGGCTGGCCTACAGCAGCTGAAACCTGCTTTTGAGTAAGGTTGAGATCTTTAGGTTTAGTGTTCCAGCCTAGCACTGATATTCCTGTAAGTATTGCTCCTGAAGTCACAATTACAATTGGGAGCCCCATTTCCTTTATAGATTTGCTTGTCTGTTCTGCTATAGAATTTATTATGCTTTTATCTAGTTTACCGTTGCTAGATAAAACAGAAGTTCCAACTTTAACTACAATGGGAGATTTCAATCGATAAAAGAAAATATTGTATATTTAAAAAATTTTCCTTCTAAGGTTTCTGGCAAATAATTCTACATTCAATCTTGTTTATTTTTTAGGAATTCCAAATATAGCCAATATTTAACAGAAAATAACATTGTTGCTGCGCAACCTGTTATGGCAACAAGCTTGTATTATTTTTAAAATTCTAATGAGCAAGCTTCATCGAAATAAGTAATTGTCTGTAGAAAACTCTTCTTGACAGTAATCCATGAGCAAGAAAGCTCCGACATTCATGGAGGAGATGAATTGCAAAGTATATATATACCATTAATGAGAATAATATAATAGAAGAATGCGTAGAACAAATACAGTGCACATCATTGCAGGAAAGGAAACCAAAGCTAAATTGACTGCTATTGGAAAGGCACAGCCTGTGGTCTGGAGCGGGGTGGGTAACCACTAGCAATGAAGACATGAGAATAAAAGCGGTAAACACCGAACCTATGATCAGCCTTGAAGGAACCGCTCCTTTAGGGCTGTGATGATGTCAGCAAATAATATAGTACATATGCGCTGACGTGCCACCATACTAAATGCGCTGTAGTTCTTCAATAATGCTCTGTTAGCGGCTTGCTGCATTGCTATATTTTCCCATCAAATCCAGCGGTAGACCGCAAGTTGCACCTACAACCTTTCCAGCTATGATAACTGTGTTGGACAGCTTTGAACCTCTCATAATTTGATCATAAATTTGTTGCCAGCTTTTCTCTATTCTCACTGAGGGTTTGACCTGCTAAGGTTTCCATAAGTTACTATGCATAATGGCCGCGTTTCTTTCTTCGTTTATCATGATATTCCAGGCAAGTTTTTATTTAAATTAAATAAAATTAAAGCTAAAATTAATCATAAAGGGTTAATTAAGGCTTAATTTATGCTTTATAACATGCTTAAGGACTCATATGGCAGGATCATGAGCAAATTGAGGTTATCGGTTACCGATGCTTGCAACTACAGGTGCATTTTTTGCATGCCAAATAATCCTAATTTTTTCAATAAAAGAGAGCTGCTTACAGTTTCAGAAATTGATAGGTTAATAAGATTATTTTCTTCAATGGGTATAAATGAGGTAAAAATTACTGGAGGCGAACCGTTGATCAGGGATGACCTTAATGAGATAGTTAAAACAGTTCATAATTATGTTAACTCAATAAGCATGACTACTAATGGATATTATTTAAACAGTAAACTGCCAGATCTTCAGAAATCTGGCCTTTCAAGATTGAATGTAAGTGTCCATTCGTTAAATAAAAACAGGTATAAAAAAATAACCGGAGGGGGCGATTTGGAGGTTGCGATGCAGGGTATAAAAACTGCTATTGATTTGGGTATGGTTCCTGTAAAGGTTAATATGACAGTAATCAGGGGATTTAATGACGATGAGTTGCTAGATTTTGTTGATTTTGGAATAAATAAGGGAATAATAGTAAGGTTTTTAGAATATGAGCCATTCAACGGCAGAGAAGCTTGGAAATCCACAGAATTTGTATCTGCCAAAGAAATAATGGATAAAATTTCAACCAAATATCAGCTAACAAGATTGTCAAGGGAACCACATAGTACATCAATATATTATGATGTAAATGGTGCTGGTAAAATAGGAATTATACCATCGGTTTCTGCCCCATTTTGTCAAGATTGTAACAGATTAAGGGTTACAGCTAACGGAAAACTTGTGCCATGCATGTATTCCAAGTACGAGGTTGACCTGAAAAAACCCCTTGAAAGTAATTTTTCTGATGAAAAGATTAAATCTTTGATTGAGAATGCGGTTAATGGAAAATTTAGGGGTGTTATAGAATATATTGAAAAGAATAATCTCCCCAGCTATATAAGATCCATGTATAAATTAGGTGGCTAACTGAGCTTTTCAAAAGGACTATTATCCATAGTCTTTGAAAATCCAAATGAATGAATAAAGTGAGTGAATGCCTTTTTCACATTCTGTTCTGGCTTGGGGTTGTGTTCATAAAAAAGCCCTTCCATTAGCTTAGATATATGGTATTTAAATTGTTCTTCATCCTTAACAATGAAAAACATAACTGGAGGCCTACTACCAAAAAATGCTGTGCTTGAAAATTTCCTTCCTTCCATCCCTACCCCAAAGTTAACCCTAACTGTCCTCAATTCAGGTTGAGACTTCTCCAGCCTTCTTCCAACTATAAATTTATCTAACTTTGCAAATCCATTTAGTTCAATTTCTAACATTATATGCTCAAGATCCCTTTCTCTGCCCTTGAATAGACCAATTCCCTTTAACCACCTATAAACTGTAGGAACTGAAACATTAAGCTGCTCTGATATCTGATATACGCTTGCGCCACTATTATATAGGCTTATCAGTTTGCTTATATATCCACTATCTTTTGTATAGTAAGGCTTTCTTCCAGCCCTTTTCTGATCAATCGCTATGGCGACGTTAGTGTTCAATTTTATGATAGTCTTAAAATGCTAGTATATAACTTTAATCCTATATTTTAAAATATATTTTAAAAATTCAATGCGTTATATTTCAAACAATATTAAATCAACAAGCGTTTTTATACAATTTTTTGATTTATTTATCTATATACCCGCTTTTTCTGGTAACAGTCCACTTTATATTGGTTTTAAGCACTTTTGATATTAGTGCTATAAAACTAGAGTAAAGCAATACAAATGTGTATATTACTGAAAGCGGCCCTTTAAAACTTACATTTTTGTCTCTGTACATATAATAGAGGTAAATCGCTGCTCCAATTGACATACCTATAATATTTGAAGCAACACCACCCAGCGTAAGCAAACCGTATAGATGATGCGAAAGCATTATGACTGAAGGTGCTATAAAATACATTATAAACGAAATTGCCGCAAATAGGGGCATTGTCAAATATAACCATACATGCAATTCTTGTATGTTATTTAAGTTCAGCTTATAGGATGACAACGTATCAAGAAACCCCCTGTACCACCTTACCCTTTGATTAACAAAATCCCGAACTGATGAGGGGGATTCTATTAAAACCTCACCGTTAAAGTAATGCGGTTTTACTTTTGCCTTAACAAGCCTTATCCAGAGGTCAATATCTTCTGTAAGGGATTTTTTAAATAGGCCTACCTTATCAAGGACACTTTTGCTGACAACAAGATTATAACCAAAGATAGGCACCGGAAATCCCAATTTTTCACTTCCCTGTGCTATATATTTCGCCACATCAGCCTCAAGCGAAGAAATTGTTGGCAACCAGTTTTCTTTGGTATTTATGAATTTGTAATAGCCATTTTGTACATCTTTTCCTTCAAGGTAGCCCTTTAATGCCTTTTTAAAGTAGCCCATTTCGGGAACTGCATCTGCATCAAAAAATGCCAATAATTTACCACTGGACATATTTACTCCATAATTTAGCGCTCCTGTCTTTCCACAATCATTTTTATTAAGATGATAATATTTAACATAGGAATATTCTTTAGCATACCATTTTGCTATATCAGGAGTTGAGTCTGTGGAACCATCTTCAACTACAATTATTTCCATTTTATCTTTTGGATAATCGATTTTGACAAGCCTTTCAAGCAGCCTACCCAGTGTTCTTTCTTCATTTTTAACTGGGATAATGACTGAAAGTGGAACCGGCTTGAGATCATTAAAATTAGCATCTGATTTTTTAATATTGTGTAGAAAACCGGCCACAATAATTATGCCCCAGTATAGACCAAATACAGTAAGAACTGCCTCCATGATCATATAAAATATACTGAGGTACTCCACAAAATTATCTAAAATTTAGGTGTTTAATAAATTTTTGTTTTAATCAAGTTTTAAAAATTCATTTTCATATCTTCTTTAATAATATTTAATACCACATGGGTATACGTCCTTTCTACATATTCTAAAGATAACAACCGCTTTGTAAATGAGCTTAGCTCTTCTGGAGTTCTGAATTTAGCTATAATTATAATATCAGTCTCTCCAGTAACGTCATAAACAGAAATGACATTTCCCATTTCAGCAACTTTTTTTTCTATTTCAACAAGTTTACCTTTTGACACTGTAATTTCTGTGACAGCTGTGAGAGTATATCCTAGCTTGCTGTAATCACAAACGGCCACATATTTTGAGATTATCTTCAACTTTTCAAGCCGCTTTACCTTACTGTACAGGGTACTGAACGGAATACCCAGCTCCTTTGCAAGCTCTCTAAGCGGAATTCTTGAATCTTCAGTAAGCGCATTGAGGATTTTAAAATCTGTTTGGTCAAGGCTCATGACTTGCATTAATATCAAGTTTCTTAAAAGGATACTGCCACGAAGACGTCATTAACGTTTGTTCCCGTGTAACCAGTAATTATTAAACCACCAACCTTTTTAAAGAGTTCATAGGAGTCATCATTTTTAATATAACTAATCACTTGAACCCTACCCCCTGCTTTCTTAACTGTTTTATAATCAGCTAGGGCCCCCGCCGCATCTGTTGGCCCATCAATACCATCAGTCCCCATAAATGCAAGTGCAACCCTTTTGTTGTGAAGTTTGAGGCTAGCGGCAGCCGCTGCATGCTGATTTCTACCCCCCTTCCCGCTACCCAACACTTTAACTGTAGTTTCACCACCAGCTATAATGTACCTTGCGATGCCATCATTTTCTGTTAATTTAGCCATCGCTTCTGCATTTTGGCCTAGGGCTGAACCAACTAAATATGCATCGCCTTTAAGTTCGGATTGCATATAAAGCTTAATTCTGTTAGATTCCAAAAATCTTTTAGCGGCGTTGACTGCTGTCGCGTTGTTGCCTATTATATATGCATGAACATTATTGAATATTTTATCTCCAGGCTTTGGAGTTTCCCTTACTTTTCCTTCAATCCCATTTTCTATTAGAGTAATTACATTGGGAGGTAATTTATTTAGTAAATTATATTTTTTAATTATTTTATAAGCATCAAAATAGGTGGTTAAGTCCGGACTTAGCGGCCCTGATGCTATTGTTCCAAGATCATCACCAACTACATCGGATATTATGAGCCCTATAACCGTTGATGGATATAGTTTCTCTACAAGTTGCCCCCCCTTTATATCTGAAAGATGTTTTCTAACTGTATTTAATTCAAAAATGTCAGCTCCTGATTTAAGTAAAAGCTCTGTAGTTTTCATCTTCTCGTCTAGAGTTATGCCACTTTTGGGGAGAGGTAACAGTGCAGAACCTCCTCCCGATATTAAGCATATAACAAGAGTTTTTTCAGTGCTTTTTACCATATCTAACATTTTTCTAGTTCCTTCTACTCCATCTATAGATGGTAGGGGATGTGTTGCAGGATGTAATAATATTCGATTTGTTTTATAATTCTGTACAAGTTCCCGTGGAATATTCACAAGACCAGAAACAATTCTGCCTTTTAATATTGCTTCAATTCCTTCAGCCAATCCTCCAGAAGCCTTTCCGGCGCCAATCACGTAAATTCTTTCATAATTACTTAAATCATAACTATCAGCATCAACATAAAATAAACTCCCTTTTAATTTCAAATGATCGTTTATTAGGTTTTTTGGGTCAGCGGCCATTACAGCCTTATCAAGTGATTTAAGAATGAGTTCCTTGGCACCAATTTCGCTGACGTTTTCTGAATTATTTATCAGTAGATCATAATTTTTTATAATCATTGCTTATTAGTTATTAGATCATTTTATATAATTATTGTTATGCCTGACATCCTCACAGCCCCAAATGAGTGGTTCCTTCAAGGCTGATCATCGGTTCGTGGTTTACCGCTTTTATTCTCATGGCTTCATTGCTAGTGGTTACCCACCCTGCTCTGCTCGTCCAACGGTATACCGCAGGCTGTGCCTTCAGTTAGCCATTTACCCCTATCTTCATCGGACTTGGGAATATGTTTATCGCTACATTCAAAGCTTCGCCAGTTTCCCAAGTTATTCTCATTAATGGTGTATATATACTTCACAATTCATCTACTCCCTGAATGTCGGAGCTTTCTTGCTCACGAATTTGTAAATTCCAAATAGAACTAATTTAACATTACCTGTGTTTAAAAGGTGCCGTTAATTTAAGCTCACAGATATCACCTTATGCAATCAACAAAATTGGCTTAATCCATTCAGACAGCTGTTCATTTGATAATGGCGCTGAACCAATTTCCTCGTTCGTTAATACATAGTTATAGAAGAACCTGAACGCTTTGAACCAGTTACTTACATGGTCAAATTTTGGCTGTCTGCACGTTCTCAAAAGCTTCTGTCCTGTCCTTTATATGTTCATTCATCCTTTCCATGAGGTTCTTCAGGCTCTGTTCATATACCACATGCTCTACCCCTGCCCGCATCAACGTACCAAAGAGCTCCATCTGTGTAAACAGTCTTCCTACCATACAAGCTTCCTTATGAAATAGTATGCATCAAGAGAGTTCTGGTGCCAGCTTATGTGGAATGATAGGAACGCTTTGAGTTGAGGTTCGTATGCTACCCATAGCCAAGCTTTCTTCCCACCAACGTTTATTTCAGTTTCATCAATAAATATGGAATTGACATCGTGCTTGTCAACGTCAAAGGAGTCGAATATGAAAGAATACTTCTGGTCCATTTCCATATTGCTCCTCTTGATTATCGGCTCAAGGACGTGAGAGGCCCTCCTCAAGCTCAAACTGGAGAAATAAAGATATAAAGCATAGAGTATAAGTGCTATTGTGGTCCTTTTTCTGGTTTGTGTCATCATTTGCTAGAAATAGGGCCCCGCTAAAAATAAATTTTAAGCCTTAAGTTAACGGCACCGTTAATTTTGGGAAAAGAGAAGAAAAACGCATTGCCGATAAATTAATAAGCAGCTCACAAGGGTTACATAAAAGAGAAACAGAACTGTCCCTATTTCTAGCGAAGCCATATGAAGAATATAAGTGAAAGTCATTACAACGATTCCCCCAACTTAACCTTAAAGCTAGTTAGAGAAAAGTTGCAGTCCAACTTAAACCTAAAGAAAATCTCATAAAAAATGGATAGAATGAAAATTTTTAAATTCGTTGATTGAGCCATTAACGCTCAGTAGACGTTGAACATTGAATAATAATCTAACGTGCCATATTATATGAAATATAATATCGTTTTTCCGATATATTTATATAGCACTATATGATAGGTAATATCGGTGATTCGATATGTTTGGATATGGTAGAAGAGGTGGATGTGGAGCTGGATGGTTTGGAGCTTGTAATGGACGCGGATTCGGAGCTGGTTGGGGAACAGGCTTTAGCCCAGCTGGTATGCCGCGCGGAACAGGACGATTAATATATTCGGCTTTAGCAGGAGGTCCAAAAACAGAGGCTGAGATAAAGGAATTTATTAATAAGTTAACAGGATATCAGATTACATATTCACTAGAACCAATTCTAGATTTCTGGGCTGCAAGAGGCCTGTTAAAGAAAGGGGAAGATGGAAAATATGAACTTTTAATGTCGGCTACCCTTGGTGCATGGTGGATCTAAAACTGTATGACTAGTTTCAAACCTTCATATATCATAAACAACCCGAACACAAGCAGAATAATAAATGAAAATATATTTATATAAAATACATACTTGGATGATATGAACCTATTAATAATGTATGGGAAAGTAGCAAGCCAGATAATAATACTAATAAAAAATCCTATTAATATATCAATACCAAATTTGTACAACATAGCTGTTCCAAAGGTTATCCACCAAGAAATCTGATAGGGATTCACGAGCCCAGTTAAAAGGCCCCTAAGGTAATTCCCTGAAGTAGGAGTACGATTGTATTTAGCTTTAATTAAATCAATTGAAAAATAAAGCATTAGAGCGCCCCCGGCAAAATACAGCAGATAAATCACACTACGTGGAATAAACCCTTTAATCACAAGCATTATAACAGAGAATATGAAGTCTGCAGTCATGGCTCCTAGTCCCACAAGTGATCCACGAAAATTTGACCTAGTAGCCTCTGACATCATCATTGCGTTTATAGGACCAGGCGGTGCAGCCATAGAGATGCCCATCAATATCCCTATGAGTATTGTATATAGCATCGTCTTGGCTGATTGTTCTGTTAAATATATGCATAACGCAATTAATGCTGTAAAAGATCAGCATTAAAAATAATAAACATGAAAGCGATGTTATGCATAAACTTTTAAGATAGTACAAAAATAAAAAAACATATGAAATCAGCCGTTTATGCAGTTTTAGTAATAATTTTGATAGTTGCAGGCGGTTTCTATTATTATAGGTTAACTTATTTTGGAACGGTTGATGTATATGTAACGACAGGCAATGCTGACCCTGTATACCTGACGATTTCGTCGATTATGATACATTCGGCTTCAGGTCAATGGATAACGATTTCTAACAAATCAACAACTGTGTTGCTCGGTGGTAACCTTTCATTTTTAGCATCGGGTACAGTGCCGACTGGGAATTATACAGAACTGCGCTTGATCGTCACTTCTGGAATTGTTGAAATTGGCGGGATTAACATTTCAGTGAGCGTGCCAAGTGGGGTTTTGAAGGTACCAATAGTTGCAGGGGGCCTTCATGTATCAGGAAGCACAACAGAGCGCTTGGAAATAATAATAGGGCCTCATCTTGTAAGTGTCGGAAATGGCAAGTACATCATTTCACCGGTGGTCATAGCCGAGCAGTTTAATTAATTAAATGTTCCATTTATTTTAGCTAAACATTTAACTGCTCATAGAAGTTGATTTTAATGTTACAAATCCGTGAGCAAGAAAGCTCCGGCATTCATGGAGGAGATGAATTGCGAATTATATATTTATATATCATTAATGAATAATACATAATAAAAGCATGCGACGATCAAACACAGTGCACATCATTACTGGAAAGGAAACCAAAGCTAAATTAACTTCTATTGGAAAGGCACAGCCTGTGGTCTACCGTTGGACGAGCAGAGCGGGCAATCACTAGCAATGAAACAGTGAGAATGAAAGCGGTAAACCACGAACCTACGATCAGCCTTGAAGGAACCACATTTCCTTTAGGGCTGTGAGGATGTCAGTAGCGTAAACTTCCTCTTCCACTCTTCTCTCAGTAGTTTGGAGACTTTCGTTAACAGTGGTTTTCCTTCCAGCAGATAAAAAAAGGATTTCCAGTCTTAATTGTTCTTCTGTATAACTTCTTGAGTATTTGCTGGGCCTAAAATTCCCCTGCACTTCTCGTTCCATGTTTCTTTGAGGTTCAACTAACCCTTTGAGTATTGTTGTCTCCCCTTGTAGTTGATCTCGTTGGAGAGTTTTGATAAAGTAAGTGTCTGCAAGTATCCTCAATTTCCTTTCCTGAAAACCGTTCAGTAGAAGGCTAATTACATTGGTCTTCTTGTTTTTGAATTCAACTTAATATATGCCATTCTCTGGTAATGTTAGAAAAATCGGCTCCAGCTCTTCACTCAAATTGATCAGAGGTAGATATCTATATTTGTGTATGAAATAGCCGAATATAAATTATGAGTCAGCCATTCATCCCTACCTCACGATATGGGTCTTCTGCCACTTAACCCTATTAAGATAAATTATGTAAAATGAAATATAATGTTTAAACTTGGCGATAAAGATAAATGCTATGGTAATAATGTGAAAAAAGTTGGCTAAGGCAATAATTAAGGAAATAATATTGGAAAACTTTATGAGCTACCGTTATGGAAGAATTCAACTTAAAAAAGGTTTTAATTTTATAACGGGCCCTAATGGCGCAGGAAAGAGCGCCATACTTCTAGGAATATCTCTTGCAATGGGGCAAATAAACACCGAAAGATCCAGAAGGTTGGCTGACCTTGTAAAACGGGGGGAAGGCATAGGCAGGATATCGCTAATAATCGATAACACTCCAAGTTCAGGTAAAAGGCCCTTCCCCATGTTTAACAAGGATGAAATAATGATTTCAAGGTACATAAGGAAGGACGGTTCATATTGGTTCGAAGTTGATTATAGGGAAGTGTCCAGAAACCAGGTTACCGAGCTTTTAAAGAAAGTCGGGATAGACCCTGACAATTACCTAATTATAATGCCGCAAGGGGTGGTTGATGAATTTATACTTATTAAACCAAGTGAAAAATTAAAAATGGTTGAAGAAGCCCTTGGGACAGCGGCAATAAGGGAAAACCTGTTGGAAGCAAGGCACAGGCTGGAGAAAATATTGAGCGAAGAAAGCCAGTACCAAGAGCTTGTTAATAAAGCAATGGATTCGCTTGATAAATGGAAGGAAGAGTACGATAAACTTGTTATGGCGCGCAATCTAAAGCAGCAACTTGATACTCTCAATTTAGAATTGGAGTGGAGTATACTTTTCAAGTTAGAAAAATCTATTCAAGTTTTGAATGAAAGGGTTAACAAAGTTACTGAAGAGCTGAATACCATGAAAGATAAGGCTGGATCATTAAATGAGCAACTAGGTGATTTGAACAAAAATCTAAAAGAATCCATTGAAGAAAGCTCAAGGCTGGCGGCATTAGCATTTAAGGGAGATGAAAAGTCCCTGGCTGAGCTGATGAACAGATTAAACCAAGTGCAGAGGCATGTTGATAACATGCTCAGTGTAAAGGGTTCGCTTTCAGTTATTGAATACAGGATCAAGGAGGCTGAGAGAGAGTTAAGAGAATATCAATCACAGATTAATGAACTTAAACAGCAGGCTGACGAACAGCGAGCAAAAGTCAGGGGCAATAAGCCAAGCTCACAGCGTTCTCAAACAGAAGTGGAGGATGATATCAGAACGGTTAATGCGCAGCTTAAGGTGATGGGAAACGTGGATCAGGAAGCAGAAAAAATATACCTGGAGTTTAGGGATAAGCTTGATGAATACAAGGGAAAGCTGGAAGTCATTAGGAGGAACAAGGACAATACCGTTGAGGAGATAAAAAAGAGGTCGGAGGAATGGAGGTCGCTTATAAGGAACACCATAAGTAAGGTTAACATAAGATATAACGAAATAATGAGCCAGATAAATGCCAGCGGAAAGGTGATACTTGAAAATGAGGAAGATCCGGAGAACGCTGGTCTGAGGCTTTATGCAAGCTTTGCAGGCAGTGATCTGATACCCCTTGATAGCTTTTCACAGAGCGGTGGAGAGCTGAGTGCTTCTGTTACAGCGTTTTTGCTTGCAGTTCAGACGTACGTTGTGTCTCCATTTAGGGCACTAGATGAATTTGATGTGCACATGGACCCTCTGGTCAGAGAAAAATTCATAAAATCTATATATGATATGATAAAAAATGAGGAAGCTCAGTACGTTGTCATAACTCCAAACTTCCCAACTTTTTACAGCAATGATATTCATTACATTGTAGTCCAGAAGACCCAGACAGGCAGCGCGTCAAAGGTAGTTGTAAGATGAGTAGAAAGGAAGATACATTAAAGAGGATAATAGAGCTTCCAGATACATTTCTTATAAGAGGGGGAGATCCGTTTGTTATAGACGTAAATAACCTGCTTGCTCAGATCAATCAGAATAGGATGAAGGATCAAAAAAGGAGCCTGAACATGGAATCAGCAGCCCTTAATTCAGTATCTAAAATAATTAAGGAACAGCAGGACTGGGTGATAGATGCCTTAAGGGGGTTGAAGCTTGACCCTGAGCTCCTTAGGCAGAAGCTAGCTTCCATGGACATAAAGAAAATAGCGCTGATTATGGCAAACCATGCTTACCCTTCATTAGGTGTTCACAGGCTTTCCAGGGACAGAATACGTGTAGCTCTAGAATATTTTGGTCTCGTTGAGCCTTGGGGACACAAAGAGGGGATGGGGATAGTCCAGAGGACAGCTGAGCAGGTTTCAGAATTCTTCCCATTGGAAAAGGAGCTTGAAAATGAAGCGATGATGTTTTATGAAGAGCTCAGTTCTAATTTAAAAAATAAAAAGGAAATTTTATATGAGGAAGTCATAGGCAGGGATGAAATGAGGCTCAGGAGGGCATTTTACATTGCCTACCTGTCAAGTACGGGCAGGATTTCGGTCAGAAGGAATTCAATAACGGGGGAAACGTTAATAGGTATGCCACTTAATGGCGATTTTGAGAGTCTGGCGATACCACTTGGCTGAAGAAAATGCATCATCTGATGAAGAGATAAAGCAAAAGGCAGATAAAGTGCTCAAGCTTCTGCTGATTGAGACTTCATCACTTCCTGGAATGAAGGGATGGGAGCTTAAAAAACATGTAGGGAAGGAATATACAGGCGCAATCAAGGTAGCAGCTGTTCAGGCTGAAGAGCTGGGAATGAAGATAGCAGTTGTGCCGGACGAAGAGGACGCAGACAACATGGATAAAGCCAGGTTTGTAATAATGCCAAAGGAGCCACTTTCGGACCTTGAACTTTCAAGGTGGATGAGGGTAGAGGAGGTTGCTGCCTTGGCCATAATTATATCTGAAATTACAATAAGGGGTGGGGGCGTGCAGGTTCAGGCAGTTGAAAGGCTCCTTGTAACAAAGCTTCCAAAGTGGAGAGTCAACCAGATCATCTCAAAACTTAAAAGGCTGGGGTATATAAAGGAAGAAAACGGGTTGCTGATGAAAGACTGGAGAAGCAAACTGGAAATAGACGATACCGGGCTCATAAGAGAGATAGTAACAACCAAAGAATAAATTAATTAATCAATTAATACTGCATAACACATGCATATTGCCAGTAGTTGTGGATTCCCTGTATAAATGGATTGGAAGCAGAGAGATACTTCACAATATAACATTTAATGTCAATGACGGAGAAATTTTTGGGCTTGTTGGCCCAAACGGTGCAGGTAAAACCACAACAATGCGGGTTCTTGCAACGCTGCTGCTTCCTGATAGAGGCAATGTGTTTGTGGATGATCTCGATATAGTTGCTAACCAAAATAAAATCAGAAAAAAAATGGCCTATGTGCCAGAGGAGGCTGGAATATATAAAAACGTGACCGGCTATGAATATTTAAGATTTGTAGCCCACATGTACTCTGAAACAGACAGAGACGCAGAAACCATGGTAAACAGGGGAGAGGAACTTTCAGGATTGGGAGTTAGGTTAAATGATAAAACTAAGAGCTATAGCAAGGGAATGAAAAGGAGATTGCAGATAGCACGTGCTCTTATGGTGCATCCAAGGGTGGCCCTTCTGGATGAACCAACCTCTGGCATTGATGTAACATATACCGTGAAGATAAGGAAAATGATCATGGAATATGCACGGAATTTCAGGGCAATTGTCATATTGTCTTCCCATAATATGTACGAAGTTGAAACATTATGTGACAGGATTGCCATGATCCACCAGGGAAGGATTATAGCACTTGGCACACCTCGAGATATTGTTGGCGGAGAAAGTGACCTTGAGGCGGCTTTTATAAAAATGGTGGGAGAAAATGAAATCTAAGTTTCTGAACCTTCTGCTCAAGGATACCCGGGATCTTATGAGGGATCCTAGAATATACATAGGATTGATTATACCACTAATTGTTTTTGGAGCGCTTGGGGGGCTCATGAGTGCGGTTATTCCAAGTGGACCAGTATCAGCAAACGTGGCAGTTTATACACAATCCCCAAACGCTAGTGAAATAAGCAGAATACTGCAGAGTTACGGGTTAAAAGTTTACTTAAATGAGCCTGCAGTGAATTCGATAGCCACAATTAAATTCCAGAATAGCAGTATAACGCAGCAATCCCTACCCTTGCATGCAGACGTCCTTTTTAATATGTCAAATCTAGATGAAAAGCAATACATCAAATCAGAGTACGTGCAGTATGCACTTTCCCAGCTTAATGCCAATCTTAGTTACAAGCTTCTATCGGCAAGGGGAATAAACAATTACATTTCAATCACTTCACCAATAAATTACACGGTTCTTACAGAAATAAATGGCAGAATCTACAGAACTGATCCAGATACCCTTTATGGAACGGCTCAGCTGCAGACGCTGCTTGTTCCAATACTTCTAGCTTCACTTTCTCTTCTTGTGGCAGAAATGTCGGCAACATCGATTGCCGTAGAAAATGAAGAAAAGACGCTAGAAATGATGTTGACATTTCCTGTCAGCAGAAGCTCTATACTGCTCTCAAAAATGGTAACATCGTTTCTGATAGCAATCATAGGCACCTTATTTTATCTTGGGGGAATGCTAATTTATTTGCTTGCAGTCCCACAGATCAGTACCGGTTCAGTATCATTTACGCTGATAACCGTTCCTGTCATGTTTTCCTTTGTAGTTTCGCTAATAATTGCAACCGTATTTAGCGCGGTTCTAGGTATAATTGTGGGGATACTAAGTGAGGACGTGCGTGTAGCAAACACATACATTGGAATAATAACAATACCAGTAATAATTCCAGCCATGGTATATATGCTGGGTGGAAGTGTTGGAACCTCGCCATTACCGTTGAAGCTCCTGATGCTGGCTCTCCCGCCAACGTACCCAATTGCGGTATCCAAATCTTTCATAACAGCGCAAATTCCAGCTTATGTATGGCCAGGAATAATTTTTTCCGTAATTGAAACTATAGCGCTGGTGTTGATCGCCTCTAGGCTGTTGGTACCAGATAAACTTGCAAGGATTAAAAATATACTAAAATTACACGGAAATGGGTCCAAACATGCTAATGATTAATAAAAATATGAATGAAATGATTAGAATCAGTACAATGGTGGTCATAACATTATTCACTTTATTCCTCTGAATATCAAGCTCAGGCATTCCTTTTATTTCAATTGCCATTGAAAGGTGATACGCCCTCTTTACCGAATTAAATATCATGGACTTTACTACTGTAAACGGCTCGGCTAGCCTTTTTATCAATCCATCTGGCCTGCGCGCTTTTGCAACAGCAATAATGCTTTGCATATCCTCCACCATAACGGGCAAAACCCTAAAGGCAGAAATTGCACTTAGTCTAATGAACTGTGGCAGCTTTACACTGTATATTGTTCTCAGTATCTCAGCTGGGCTTGTAGTGTAAATAACACCAAGTGCTGAGAAATATGTTATACCAAACTTTAAAGACGACTCAATGCCCCAGTAGATTCCTTGCACTGTAATGGCTATCCCTTTGCCCATTGTCAGCGCGTCAATAAATAAATTGGTTTCTGGTCTAAATATATATAGCAAAACATTCACCTGAGCGCCTGAATAGTAGCCCCAGTAGAAAACCGCTTGAGAAGCTACAAATGAAAATGCAAGCCAAAAGTAAAGCTTAAAGGCATTTAATAAACTGCTTTTTGCTCTAATAGTGAGCAATGGTAACAAGCTAAGGACCAACCCAACCATCAAAAGCGCAACATTCCAGCAAATCAGAGAGAATGCCGATGTTGCAACTAGCATGACCACCTTCAGTTCAAACGGGACTCCCTCAAAATAACTTTCAGTTTCAGGCACACTTATCAAGCTGATGACTCACCAGTGCCAATTTCCACAATTCTATCACAATATTTGCTGGCAAATTCAGATTCCTGAGTTATTATGATAACTCCTGATCCAGCCTTTGCCATGGTCGTAACCAATTTTTCCATCATCTGAAGCCCGATCGAGTCCTGACCCTCCGTGGGTTCATCGAGAATGATCAGGTCTGGCATTATTGCCGCTGCGGAGGAGACTGCAACCCTCACGCGCTCACCACGGCTCAATGAATGTGGTAGGCGGTCAAGCTTTTTGTCTAACCCCATTAAGCCTGCAATTTGCCTATATACTTCGCCCTTTGCGCCATATTTTATTTCCTTTTCAACTGTATCTTCAAGAAACTGAAGCTCCGGTGTTTGCATGGAAAATCCAATAGATCGAAAGTTCCTTTCAATGCCCTTGATCTTGATCATGCCTGTGATTAGCTTTAATAGCGTGCTTTTTCCTGACCCATTCTCTCCAACTAAACCTACAACTTCGCCTCCCCTTATACTTAAATTAAAGTTCTTAATGATCATCCTTGAATCATAAGAGAAGCTCAGATTACTGATCTTTAATAGGGAATCGTTATGTGGATTGATCGAAGGGATTTTTAGATCTTCATAAGTTAATTCTGATTTTTGCCGTTCAAGTGCCAGCGTTCTGTCTGCTAGACCATGAAAATAACTGATCCTGTGTTCTGCGACAATGACTGTCAATTTCTTTTTTTTGAGCACTTGTAGAAGGCTGACAAAGCTGGCTCTGGAGGCTGCGTCCAGATTTGCAAGCGGCTCATCAAACAGTATAATCCTATACCTTCCAAGAATTGCTGCCGCAATGGCCACCTTTTGAGCTTCACCTCCAGACAATCTGAAAACTTGTCTTTTTAATAGATGATCAATTCCGAGTTCCATTGCAATGTGTGTTGCCTCATCCTTACTTGCACCCCTCCACATTAGCTCTGTAATTACATCATATCCTGCAAAAGAATTGGTGGGTTCCTGTGGCACATAATATATTATCCCTTCACGGAGAGCTCTAGAGGGATACAGCCCATTAATTTCAATATTACCATATGTTTCACCGGATACGTATTTGCCTGTAAAGCCGGCTATGGTATAAAGCAATGTGCTTTTTCCAGAGCCGGTGGGCCCTTCTAGCAAACCAATTTCCCCTTCCCCAACCTCCCAGTTGATGCTATCGAGCAAAACCGCTTCAGATCCCTCATATTTAAACCCAAAATCATTTATTGTCAGCACAAAAGTTGTTTACCAAAAGGTTTAATAAATATTTGGATGGATGATCCATCCATGCAAAGTGGAACCTTAAAAATAGTTGCCGCAGATTTTGTGTTTATAGCAGTTCTTTCCATTATTTCATATGATGTCTTTTTATGGTATTCGTTTAATAAATTCGAATCTACCTGGATAACTCTAGCTGAATCTCTAGTTGTAATATTGATCGGGTCTTTGATGGTAACCAAGAAGTTTACTCATGAGATCGATTTAAAGATAATAACGGTTCCTGTAACATTTGGTATTTTGCTATACGCAGCTCAGTGGTTAACCTCTTACGCTCCATCATTTGTATGGTACACGCCACCCATTAGCTGGTTTATAACGGGGTTACTCATTTATCTTCCAGAGGGCATAATAATTGCCGCGTTGATTGCGGTTGTTGAAAGACCAGGCTCTATTTTGATAGCAGTGATACCCTTCTACATAATATCAATGATATCATATTTTAACCCAATATGGACCCCATTTTATTTTGCGTGGGCCCTTGCTGCGGAAATCATTCTTTGCATTGAGAAAGCCCCACTATCAGTAAGAGCAATAGGCGCCACATTTGCTGCAGCCGTTTCAGATACTTTTCTGGCATCTCAATATATGTTGTTTAACTTTGGTGTGTACGCTCTTCCGTCTGTAACCGTTTTAACTGGAATAGAAAATGCCATTTTTGCGTTGATTGGAGCAGCAATAGGATACGGCATAGGTATAAAGGCAAGAAACGCATGGAAGCCATAAAAATATTTGCAAAAACAATAATAGTATCTATTTGCTGTTTAGATACAAATGGATAAGGATAAAATGCTTGATCAGATGTGGGAAAACCTTTCTTATGTAATTGACCCAGAGGTTGGCGTATCAATAATGGACCTTAACCTCGTTCAGAAACTTGAGCTCCAGGACGATGGTACAGTAAACGTAGAAGTTAGGATGACTACTCCCGCCTGTCCCGCAATGCTAGCATATCAGCTTTCAATGGATGTCATAGATGCGATAAAAAAAGTTGACAACGTAAAAAAAGTTAACTTCAAGCTGCTGGACCATTATATGGCTGATGCCATAAACGATTCAGTTAAGGAAGCAATGGATGGAGCCAAAAAAGAAAGCCCTAAGGTTTCATGATCTCAGACAACATGTCAGCGTAACCAACCTTTATGGGCATCCAGTCTATTTTTAAATCATTTACAAGTTTCTTTACGTTTTGAAGCTTTATTTGATCAACTATTTCGATTTCTATAAAGTTTCCAAGCCCCTCTACCTTATCAACTTCAACAATAATCTCATTTAAGACATAGCTTTCCCTTTCCTTTTTTACAATGATTTTGTTTGCAATACCAAGTCGATTCAATATATCGAGCACAACTTTACAATCACCAACATTTGTTTCCAGTTCCTCCCTAGATTTTACTTCATCATTTAACAGTTTACCCTTAAATGTAATATAACAGCTGCCGCCTTCCTGCCTTATTCTTAATGAACTACCACTGTTTTTCAGACGGTTATCTTGAAAATCTAGATAGTAGTCAACCTGCTCCCTGCGGCTTTTCAGTTTAGCTCCTAGACGTTTCAGCTCACGCACAAGTGAGTTGTAATCTTCAATCCTTAACTTAACTTCCCTTTCCATTACCATGACATAATACCATGTTAAACCTTAATTAAACGTTTGATTATATGCTATATATGGAAGAAGGATTAGCGCACAGGGCGGTTAATATTGCACTTTCCATGGGTTGCTCATACTCAGAGGCTAGAATCCAAAACGTCATGCATATCTCATATACACTTAACAATGGCCAGCCATTGCCTACATATTCAGTTACATATGGGGGAATGGGTATAAGGTTGGTATATGGCGGGGTTCTTGGTTTTGCGCATTCAAACGTATTTGACAACGATTCTGTAAAAACGGTTATAGAAAGGGCAGTTAAATTTGCCAAATCTAATCTAACATTGCTGGGCAGAAAAACAGAAATGTCAAGGGAAAGCATAACAACGGCCTACTGGGCAACAGATGAACGCAGAAAATTTGAGGATGTAAATTATGAAGATCTAAGAAAAATGGCTGAAAATTATGATGAAATAATAAAGCAAGAAAGCCTGATAGAAGAGAGAAGCATAAGCGTGTCTGGTACCTTGGTTACCAAATATTTTGTTAACTCAGAAAATACGATCATAAGGAGCAGGGCAAGCAGATATTCAGTGACCGCAATTTTAACAGGCCATAATGATGGTCAGACTGCACAGAGGTTTCTTCAATTTGGTGGAAGCGGAGGCCCTGAAGTTCTAGAAAATTTAGGGGTAAAGGAAAAAATTGAAAACGAAGTTAAATCCAGCATTGCTATTCTTAAAAGCTCAAATACAGTTGAAGCGGGAGAGTACAACCTGGTTGTAGGTCCAGAAATATCGGGCATAATGGCACATGAATCTGTAGGCCACCCTCTTGAAGCAGACAGGGTAATTGGCAGAGAGGGGGCTCAGGGGGGCGAGTCTTATATTAAACCAGGAAGTGAAAAGGTGAAATTGGGAAGTGAACAGATGTATGTTACAGACGATCCTACAATACCCTACTCTTATGGATACTTTACCTTTGACGATGAAGGTGTTAAAGCAAGGAAAAAGAGGCTTGTTGTGGCAGGGGATGTTAATGAGCTTTTACACAACAGAGAAACCGCATCACTTTATAACGTCAAAAGTAATGCATCATCAAGGGCATCTTCATATGACGTTGAGCCAATTGTAAGAATGTCAAACACGTTTGTAGAACCTGGAGACATGAGCGTGGAAGAAATCATAAAGGAAGCAAAAAGCGGTATATTCATTAAATCCTTTATGGAATGGAACATTGACGATTTAAGAGTCAATCAGAGATATGTTGGATATGAATCATATGAAATAAAGAATGGGGAGCTCGGTCAGCCAGTTCGTGGTGTAGTTCTTGAGACTAGGACTAATGAACTCTGGTCAAAGTTAAGCGGTAGATCAAGGGACCTAGAATTCAGCGCGGCGACATGTGGTAAGGGTGATCCAGAGCAGGGAGTGCCTGTATGGACAGGCGGACCATATATGCTATTCAATAACCTTTACATTAGGAGGAGATAAAAAGTGTACAAGGAAAAGGTAAAGAAGCTGATAATTGAAAAGGTTGACCAATACTCCATCATTGAGCAGAAAAGGAATGAAAGCATAATCAGATTCTTTAATAATAGCGTTTCCCTGGCTGCCACGGGTTCGTCCACCATTCTGCAGATTTACGCCACAGTGGGTAAGAAAAGATCCATAACAACAATTAACAACATGGCAGACCTGGACAGACAGGTTGAGATATTCATTAGCAAATTACAATCGCTGCCAGACGGAGAAGTGGCTGAACTCCCTGCAAAGGCAAATTACAAATTTAACAATGATTTTGATGAGCTGCTTGACCAAGAAGGCATGGTAAGATCAGTGAAGGACGCTATCCAGAGTGCAACAGAAGCAGGTGCGGAAAGGTTAGCTGGGATATTTAAGGGTAATAAATATGAAATCGGCATTATCACTTCATCAGGAAATGAAGCTGTAGACAAAAGGACATCATACGCTCTTAACATAAGGGCATTTAAAGAAGGGTCTTCAGGCAGCGGTATAAGTGTTTCCACACGCATCTCGGGTATTGACCCACAAGCAACAGGAAGGGAAGCGGGTGAGATCAGCAAACTTTCACGTAATCCACGAAAAATAAACGAGGGGGTTTATGATGTGCTACTCTATCCCAATGTATCTGCTAGCGTACTTGAGCTTGTCGGTATTTCTGCTTCCGCATATTTAGTTGAGATCGGCATGTCATTTTTAAAGGGCATGTTGGGCAAAACTGTAACAGCTTCTAATTTTTCACTGATAGATCATGGGCAGGTGGAAGGAGGAATAGGAAGCAGGGCGTTTGACGATGAGGGTGCACCGACAGGAGAAACGGAGATAATCAAAGACGGTGTCTTCAATTCGTATTTGCACAACTCTGTAACAGCAAAATCTTGGAATACAAATACTACAGGAAACGCGGGCATAATTGAGCCAGAGCCGTGGAACCTTGTAGTTGAAGGTGGAAGGAATGCGAAGGATAAATTAGTGAGTGAAATGAAAAGGGGAATAATAATTACAAATAACTGGTACACAAGATTTAACAGCTATATAAAAGGAGAATTTTCAACACTGGTCAGGGATGCCGCATTTTATGTAAACAATGGTCAAATAGAATATCCAGTCTCAGGCCTTAGGCTTTCTGACAACTTGCCAAGGTTGCTATCAAACATAGTTGCGTTTAGCGAAACAACAAAATGGATCAAATGGTGGGGAGAGGTATCAACACCAGTAAAGGCACCATATATGCTGGTTTCCGGGAGCAATATTTCCATAGCATAAAAGATGTACTGTATGCCCAGCGTATTTTCTGAAACCTTAACAATAAAGCCATTTAGGATGGATTGCAAGCAAATCAGGCAACCTTAAATATTGTAATGATCGAGAAACTATAAGGAGCTTTAAAATGGTAATGAACGCAGATCTGAACGGAACAATGAACATCTTCTTAGATATCCACGAACCCAGCAGCGGCTGGTGCACAGCCTATGGCCTGCTGCTGTGCGGGAAAACACTGGCAATGCAGTCATTAAGCAACAAACCCATCGTCTGCCTTGTAGGAAACACGCGTATTCAGGGCTGTGAGGATGTCAGATAGTGGTCCTTAATGGTAAATATAGTTAGGGCTGACAGGGAATCCCTTTTCGAAATAGATGGATATGTGATAGATATGGATGGGCTGTACAGTCGTCATTATGGCAACGCAGTTAGGCTTTTTCAGAAAGAACCGCAGGATATAATAAAAGAGCTTTTTGATCTTTTTATGGACGCCTCAAATGTCATAGTCTTTTCTTATGATACACTGATTACCCTGCTGATTGAAATATATGGTAGAAAGGGTTACAAAATAAGGGCTAATAATCTGCTTAGGGCAATGAGAATTTTAGAGTGCACAACCGGAAAAAGCATAACATTGATCAGGTTCAGAGATCGATTTAAAAATGATCCAGAAGTTACAGCCCTTGCTGACACTCCATGTCCTATTTAACCTTATAAGGTTTAGAGTGGTGAATGTTCAATTTAGTGAAATGGGATATGTGAAAGTGTTTGATTAACTGGGAAGCCATGTCCGCAAGGACAGGATAGTTTAAGCTGACTTAACCTGCTTTATGGACTGTGGCCTGACCTTTCTGAGAACCCTAAATCCGCATATGCACTTTATTTCGGGAAGCGCAAGCAAATCATTTAATGATACCTTTTGGCCGCACCTTACACACTCAAAATATATGTCGCTCTTCCCTTCGCTCATGCTTCCATTCCTTTGCATTGCCCTAATTTAAGCTTTGTTTCAGAAGTTGTGATATAGTAACTATATCACCCTCAGTAACAAGCGGGTTTGAAGGCAGTGAAAGAACATCCCTTGCCACCATCTCTGTCAGGGGGAGGGAAACTGAAGAAAAATATGTGGGGGTTTTGTGCACAGGCGGATCATAATATACCCTTGAGTCAATGCCGTTTTTCTTTAAAAGCTGAATAGCACGTTCCCTGTTTGGGTGCCTTACAGTGAACAGGTACCAGTTGTATTTGGAACCATCCCTTATTGGTGGCAAAATGACCCTATCGCTCGCTACCTCAAGCTCTTTTATGTAAGTGTAAGCATTCCTTTCCCTTAACTTTAGGAATTCAGGCAATTTTTTAATCTGTACATATCCTATTGCGGCTGACATTTGTTGCATTCTGAAATTAAACCCATAGCCGGTGAGCGCCCCATTTCTATCAAACCCGTGGTTTCTTATCATTTTCAGCTTATCAGCCAATTTATCATCGTCAGTAATTACTGCCCCACCCTCACCTGTAGTCATAACCTTTCCTGGGTAGAAACTTATGCATCCCATATCGCCTATAGTTGAGGTGTGTCTCCCGTTATATGTGCTACCAAGAGATTGTGCGGCATCCTCAATAACGTAAATGCCGAATTCTTCCGCCAGCTCATTTATTTCGTCCATATTTGCTGTGTGGCCATAAAGGTGAACCGGGATAATGGCCTTGACCCTCTTGTTCAATTTTTTCTTGACTTCTGCAGGGTCGAGATTATAGTATTCATCAATATCTGCAAATATCGGCTTGGCCCCAACTGCTCTTACAGCATTTGCGGTTGCAATAAATGTTAGTGATGGTACAATCACTTCATCCCCATACTCTATTCCAGCAGCCAGCAGAGCAGCTATAATCGCGCTTGTTCCGGAGTTGACAGCAATCGCATGCTTGGCCCCAACAAAACTCTCAAGCTCGCCTTCAAACATTTTGACATATTTTCCTCCATCAAATGACTGATCGTCAAAGTAGCCTTCCAAAATTACTTTATCTACAAGTTCCTTTTCCTCTTTGTCAACTAGGGGTTTGTTAATAGGAATGGTTTTCACGCATATTATTTTGTATTTTAATTTAAATTCTTATCTGTTTAATGGAGTTTCTTAGACAAGCTGTCGAAATCAATCTTGCTACCCTAACTGGTTCGGGAACCCTGCCAAACATAACATATGCATTAATTATATTTGTAGCCTCTTCGATGCTCAATCCAAATGCCCTGATCCATGATGTAAAACCGGTCTTTAATTTTATGCTTGCTTGTTTACCTAGCGACTTGTAAGGCATAACCTTATGTTCATTACCATGTGATATCAATGTTTGCTCTAGGTTCATCCCTTTCTTAGAAGCCATACATATTACTGGCAATCCAGTCTGTGCGCTGACTACATTACCTTCAACAATATTATACATGCTGAGTATGCAACCATAGACTATAATGGCTGAAACGTCATTTCTTTTCATTTTTCTGTACATATCAACGATAGAACTGCTGGCATCAGAACCCCTTACAGTTATATTAGTTATAGAAACACCATCAATTGTAAAATCTCTTTTCATAACTACGCCAGCTAAATAGCTCAGTGCCGGTTCTAAGGAAAATGACTCTGCAATGCCCAGCACCCTTGCCATTTTCATTGTGTATTATATTTATCAACAAATTTATAAACCATTAGGAAGTCCACACCCTGAATTTTTCTAACCGCCAATCTGTTCCCAAAGCCGGCCCTGATTGCAAGATCAACGCTATCGTTACCCACTAAATTTATTATTGAATGCTTTTTTAAGAGCAATATTACATCTTCTGGACCTACTTCCGTTCCCCCAAAATACTTTGGATCAACATAGATTTCAAGAGATTCATCCTTTAATACCTTGCCAAGAACGTCCAGATCACATATATTCAAAATACTAATCTCTCCTTTTGACTTGATGTTTATAACGAACTTGGCACTCAAACTACCGGCGTCCTTGCACCACATGCTTCGCAAACAAGAAACAGTATCTTCTTTTCCTTTATTAGCTTTGTATCAGGGCTTCCACACACTGGGCAGGTTACGTACATCTTGATATAATAGTTTAAAACGTTTTTAATTGACATATTATCCTTTTTTCCAAATATTATTGCCCTTCCGTCATTTTCAATGGTCATGGCCGCACCTAGCTCTTTGGCAATTACTATCATCATTTGCCTTGGATCACGCCTCAGTGCAGCGGCTATTGCACTGAAGTTCTTCCATACTGTCCTATTACCAACTATATTTGCATCAGGCTGAGGCATGTTTAGCCTTTGAGTAACCACAGTAGTGTCCTTGCGCATTTGGTCCTTTATTCTGCCAAGTAATTCGATGTATGAAAGTACCACAACCAATTTATTATGATGCAATATAAAATGTTTTCTGAATAATCGGCCCAACATATTTTCTTGATATCGGCTCCAAGCGTTACTATTTTAATTTTAATTAAATCAAGTTTCTTGAAAATTAGAATTGCTCCACAGATATTCAAAATAACTGTCTGCAATTAATGCTAAATAAGGATGATCAGAAACTATTGCCATTGAATTGCTCTTCTTGTCTTCATCGCTAAAAATAAGGGCTACCATTTTTGAATCAGAAATGATTCCACCGCCAAACATGGTGTCTCTAACTCTTATTTCTACACCAGGCATGTATCTCTTAATCGTGCCGTAGCTTTCTTTATTAGTAAGAACCTTTACCTCGACCCCATTAAGTTTATTTATCAAATTTGCAACTGGTTCAAATTCACTAATATTGTCAGGTATAAATGGCAATGCAATTTTAAGGTCAATTTTTGTGGGTTTAATTACGCTTAAAATGCCAGTAAGCACGTTTCTGGCTCCACGAACAAGCAGAATGTCCGATTTCTCCTTTATCCCCCTTTTTTCATACATTGGTCTTATGTTTTCTTCAAAAGAGGACTTGAGTAGGTTAAATTGTTCATTTAGGTTGTCCCTTTCATGGTTTAAGACTTCGTCAGGATCAGATGGAAAATATTTGTTCGGCCTGCCCTTTTCAATCTTTACCCAACCCCTTGAAATTAATTTCTTAAGTGATTCATACACTTTGGGGTATGGAACGCCAGACTTTTTATTTATATCATATGCGGTTGCGTATCCGCTTTCGGCCACCAGCAGATAAACCTTGATATCATAGGAAGAAAATCCAAAATTGCGTAGCGTTGACTCCAGTTTTTTATCTATAGTGCTCAACAATAATTATAAATAAAATCTCAAATAAAAACTATTTTGAAAATTTTTGATTACAAGTGGTGCTTTATACCGTGTGTTATGGTGTACACTGATCATAAACTAAAAAAGTTTATATTAAAACTTCATTAAATAAATATTAAAGTTGAGTGCTGAACAGCTAAAAAAAATAACCAACACAATAGACAAGATCCGTGCCCTTTACTTACTTAATGACAAAACTTCTGTCGGCAGAAAAATGCTTTCAAAACTGCTTGACATTGGCGAGGGCTATGCCCGAAACATAATTACCAATCTAAAAAACAGCGGTCTAATAAAAGAGGATAGAATTGGAAACTCATTGACCGAAAAGGGTAAAAAGTTTATATTAAAAATTTCCGATTATATGGTGCCTTTTTTTGATTTTAAAATAGAAGGTTTCAAAAATTCGAAAGCGGTTTTAGTTAAAAATGCTTCTAAACTTATAAAGATGGGAATTGAGGAAAGAGACGCAGCAATCAGGATTGGAGCGCTTGGAGCACTAATTATAACGTACAGTAACGGCAGTTTTTGGTTCCCAGGCATAACCAATTTAACTGAAGATCATCCAGAAATAGTGGAACCAATAAAAGGGCAAATTAACGCAGAGGAGAATGATGTTATAATTATTACTTGGGGAAACAGTTCAAAGGATGCTGAAAGGGGTGTTTTGAATGCCGCCCTTGAAATAATTGATAAATCTGGGGCCATACAAATTCGTAAATTGGTTTAGAAATCCCTTAATGTTAAATGAAAGCCATTAAATAAAACACATTGATATTCCTGTTTCTTGATTCATAAATGGGTAAATTGTGCAGTCATTTCTTTTCATTATTAGTCATTAAGATTAAATTATTTATCCTATCATTGGTTTCCTCTAGAGTTTTATAAATATCTGTTAGCTGTTCACTGGTGAGAAAAGGCAGCTGGTTATATACCGTGCGTCTTAGGATCTCCAGTATCCTCAAGATTTTTATTCTTTCACTTGGTGACATTTTTTTATGCAAAAATGAATTTATAATTTCCATACTTTGGTCTCTTATTTTCTTACCATTTTCAGTGATAAAATATACCTTCTTACCATCCAAATTTTTTTCTTTTATTAGCCCTTCGTCCACTAAAAGCTGCAGCGTTGGATAGACTATGCCAGGGCTTGGTTCATAAATACCAAAAAATTTCTCTCCAATATTTTTAATTATCTCGTATCCATGTTTTTCACCTTCATATATAGAATCTAAAATAAGAAGTTTTATTATTCCTCTAACTAAAAAATTTCTGCCGCTCTTTCCCATTTAAATTTAATCAGTACCAATCCTTTATAAGGGCAGTGGGTCTTTTAAAGTGTGAACGATGGAATTCAAAAATTTAATAGAAACAATTATTTTTAACTATAAGAAGTAGCCTTGCATAGATGGTAAATTATGTCAAAAACACTTAATCGAATATCTTTTGATGAAGCTTTAGAACGAATAAAAGACAAGTTTAATATTAAAAGAAACCCGGTTAATTTAAATGTAAATGAAGCTATAGATAAAATACTGGCATCTGATATAATCTGCGAAAGTGATGTGCCGCCATTGCCAGTCAGCATGGTTGATGGGTTTGCGTTTAATAACATACATGATGAATTAATGGTTATAGCAAAAGTGGGACCCGGAAGCGCATTTACTGGAAAAATAGAAGACGGCCAATCCATAGAGGTTCTCACTGGAGCTTATTTACCGCCTGATATCAAGTTCGTTGTCCCTAAAGAGCACGTTATAAAAAATGAAAACAAAATTAGACTGACTATAACGCCTGAAAATGAAAATAACAATATAATGCCAGCTGGCTTTGATTGCAAATCAAACGAAATCATTGCTAAAAAGGGAGAAAAGTTTGAGGCGGGGCTCGCATTTTTTCTAAACTATATCAAAGTAAACACTGTTAGTGTGAAGCCACAAGCAAAGGTAGGGATTTTTTCAATAGGAAATGAGTTAACAAACAACATTGCCGATAAGCAAAAAGTTCACAATTCAAATCCAATATTTTTATCTTATATTCTGAAAAAAATGGGAATGATGGCACACGATTTAGGCATATTGAATGATGATATAAATGAAATATTTGAGCAGGTAAAAAGCCAGATCAATAATTTTGATTTGCTGATAACTTCGGGCGGATCCAGCATCGGCGAAAAGGATCTCGTAAATGAAGCACTTACCTTGAACGGCGCAGAACAGATATTCCACGGTTTAAAGCTGAAACCGGGAAGAACCGGCGGTTTGTATGTTTTAAATGGAAAACCAATAATTGCAACTTCAGGTAATATACAGGCATCAATAATAGAAACCATGTTAATAGGCAGCGCAGTGGCTCAGGCAATGGGTTATGGCGTTAATATGAACACCATAAGGGCGGTAATTGACAGGGATGTATATTTTGATGCACCATCAGATTTTTACAACGTTGTATGGTTGAAGGTGTATGAGCTTAAAAATGAGATCATTGCATCTCCTGTATTTTCATATAGCACCAGCAGAAGCGTACCATTTAAAGCAAATGCGTTTTCAGTAATAAAATCAAGCTATATTAAAAAAAATACAGTAATTGAAGCTAATATGATTGGAGATCTATGAAAGATCTAGCTGAGAAAATGTATAGATTGAAATGTTTTCAGGAATTGAAATGTTCTCTGGCACTTTAAATGCAATTATAGTTTCGTAACCAGCATCTTTGGCTGCGTTGATGAGCCTCTGTGTTGCTATACCATCAAGTATTATATGCTTGCCCTCCTTGAGTTTCTCCAAGTTCTGAACAAGCTCGCTTACTGGAAGCCTGGCAATTTGATTGAATCCCTTATCCATTATAACTGATTCAAGTGTATCCTTTAATGTAGGGTATAATTCCTTTACTTTTGAAAGCAGCTGTTCATCAATATGTACTTCAACGTGTTGGGGTTTTTCCATTACTGGCTGTTTTTCTAAAATTGACCTTATCTCTTCTGGGGTTAACTCTTCCACCTCCCGACCCTGCGGTGCTCTGTAAATCGGCATTTTTCCCAGCATTTGCTCAAGTTCTTTTTGTATTAGATCACCACCTCTGTCTCCATCCAAAAATGCAATCATCTTTTTCTTGCCCTTGAGCTGAATTATGGTTGCTGGTACCTTCACGCCATTGAGGGCTATCGTATTATCATAGCCTGCACGCTGAAGATTGATTACATCAGCTCTGCCTTCAACAAGTATTATATCATCAGATTTTTCAGCCCCCGGCCCAGCAGGCAATTTATCCTGCCCGTATTCAAGAACTTTCACTGGCCTTAATACTTCGTAAATTTCATTTTGGATCTTTTCTCCTTCACTTGAAGAACGCACATACCAATCCTTTAAGATTTCCTTTGCCCTTTCAGCTATTTGTTTCCTTTTTGCCTCCCTTATATCTTGAATTTCCAAAAGCTGAATTTTGGCATCACATGGCCCTACTTTTTCAACGCTTTCTACCATGGCAGCTATTAAAGCAGTAGTTACAATATCAGTTGAAGATGGTATTATGATCTCACCTGTGACCATGTCATTTTTGGCTTGCATATTTATTTCAATTCTGCCTATTTTCCAATTCTTTTGAAGTTCATTTAGGTTTAATTCAGCTCCAAACAATCCCTCAGTCTGACCGAATATTGCGCCAATTATGTCCGCCTTTTCTACAATTCCTTCTATGCTGAGTTTCATTTTTATCATATATTTTATTGTGCTATCAGGCAACTTTACTCACTTTTTAAACCATATAAACCTATTTAAAAGTATTTATAAAATATAATGAGACATAATATATTTTCAATGATAAAGAGCACGTAGGTTAAAATAGCATTTTAGAAAGTATTATATACCTGCTAGGAAGTAATTCGTGGTAATCGATAAAGCGGGGTGGGGGAGCCAGGCCTACCCCGCCGGGCTCATAACCCGGAGACCGGTGGTTCAAATCCACCCCCCGCTATTCCGCAAAAAATTAAACGCTTAAATACCATCTACTTTATGAATAGGTCAAATTGTCGTCCATGTTTGAAAAAAAATTTAATGAAGAGTTGTTTTCAATGATTGGTAAAAAGGTAAAGGTTGTTGCTGAATCGGGAGAAGAATCTGGAACATTTTTGGCCGCAGATTCAAACCTTAACATTATCTTGGAAATAAAACTAGAAGGTGGCGTAAAGAAAATAGTTTACAGTTCAAAGGAAGTTAGGAAAATAATATTGTTGGAAGAGCCATTCGATTTAAAGGCTTTAGCGGACAGGTTAAACAAGGTATTTCCGGGTTTGGTAAAACTTCGGGAAGATATTGAAGCAATAATAATAATGGATAAAATCAAGGTCACTAAGACAGGTGTAGTAGAGGGAAGCGGACCTTCAGCAGATAAAGTTAAACAGGTCTATGAATCCTATTTGCAGGAGCTTGCAACCAAAAAATAAAAACCAGTATATTTTTATAAGGAGTTTGGGGTTTGGGGGAAGCAGTAAAACTCTGACCTTAAGGGAGGAGATACACGGACTTGCTCTAATGTTTAAATATTCTTTACACCAATAATGTATGTGCTTTCGGCGTATAAGTTCAGGCTCTATCCAAATGAGGAGCAGGAGAAAACCCCAAAAACCAGCTCTGCAAAGAGCTCTATAAAAGAGCTTACTACGAAAGGCTAGAGCACTATGAGAAAACGGGAATGGGCCTGACATATGCCGAACAGGCAAACGCGCTGCCTGAAATGAAAATCCATAATTAGCAACTGTGCACTCTAAGGTTCTGCAGGATGTTCTTAAAAGGCTTGATACATCATTTAGGAACTTCTTTGAAGGAAGTATCCTCACACCAAAAACCATGTTTCAAGCATACCGTTGCCAAAGGTTGGAAGGGTTAGGATGGATGGTAAAGCACAGGGAAGGGGCAAGGTGAAAACTGTAACGGTGAAGAAATATAAAAACGGCTAATGGTACGCTATAATAGCCGTTGAAATGAAAGAACCAAAAATGAAAGAATCAAAGAATCCAGTAGGAGCTGGCAGTGGGCTTACTTACTGATTTCATATACCTTTCTAATGGCTTGCACGTTGAAAATCCAAAGTTCATAATAAAGCATGAGAGGAGGATAAGGAAAGCACAGAAAGCTTTGAGCAGGAAGAAAAAGGGTTCAAATAACAGGAAGAAGCTCCTACTTGCTGAAAGGTGGCAAAATTATAACAATGCAAAGGATGACTGGCAGTGGAATTTAGCGAAGAACCTTGTGTATATACTGCACAGAGGGATTTCAAGGCTGGAGCAATCATACTTCAGCGCGCTCTGGTAGGCATGCCCGAATTTACGCCTGTGTAGACACCTACTGCGAGGCACCGACTGGTCAACCGAATCAGGCTGTTGCTAGTCGTGTGTAGTTGAATCAGGAAACAAGTTCCCATATTGCCAACTACCCATACTGGGGGATAGCAATGCGGGAAGCTCACGCGCTTAATCGTGAGAGGATGTCACTTCATATAATCAGACAGAGGTAGAAAATTTGTTTGCTTTAATTTGGAGACTTTTAATCCAATTCGACGTATTTTTCTGTCGTCAAGCGCCAAAATTTCCTTCAAAAGCTGTTTGCCTTCAGTTTTAATTGTGTCCATATCGTTGGCATAGAACTTTAATGTTCTAGCCTTTGTCCTAACTGCCATATCATCATAGATTATTATAATTCCAATCTCCTGAAATTTTGTTCCTTTTAACCTTAAAAACAAAGAAGCTGCAAGTTCATCCACCATTTCATATGGATCCTTTTTACCAAGCGTTGCAAATTTTTCATATTCCTTTCTTACGCGGTTGATTTGAAGGGGGCGTTCATCAATTCCTCTCAAGGCGTTGTAAATGAAAATGCCCTTTTTCTGCCCGAATTCACGTGCCAACTGTTCAAAAGATAGCTTTTTTGCGTCAAGTACCGTGTTGCATCCCATAGTACTTAATCTTTCAGCGGTTTTATGCCCTATATAAGGGATTTCATTTAACTTGGATTTCTCAATAAATTCGATGGATTGTTCAGGCATTATGACTTTTAAACCATTTGGTTTTGAAGAATCACATGCCATTTTGGCTATCAGCTTATTTTGTCCAATGCCTACGGTGCACGTGATCCCAGACGCATTAAAAACAGCCTTTTTTATTTCGTTCCCCATTTTAACTGCTTCATCATAGTTAAAGACAGTAATTTCAACATACGCTTCATCTATGCTAGCTATTTCTACCCTTTTAAATAGCTTTGTCAAATTACTCATAATTTTTGAGCTTATCGTAACGTAATATGGCATATCAACTGGTAGTATGACAATATCATTTACTTGGTGCTTTGCAGCGCTTACAGGCATTCCGACCTTGGCCCCGAGCTTTCTAGCCACATAGTTTGCAGAAGATATTGCACCTCTCTCCGGGGCAGTTAACATACAAACAGCAACCGGCTTTCCTTTCAAGTTTGGATTTCTCAGTTCCTCGCACTGGGCGAAAAAATAATCCATATCAACCAATGCAATTAACTTTTCATGGAGATTCATGCAAAGCCTGTAGCCAGATAGTTATTTTGCTTGAGCCAGTCTACTTGTGCTACCGTATACCTCCAAACGATATCACTCTTGCTGTTATCAAATTCCCACGGTGCTACTAACACCACATCTCCTTCCCTGATCCATATCCTTCTTTTCAACTTACCCCTTATCCTCCCCAATCTTACCTTATCATCAGTACACCTTATTAGAGCATGATCACTACCCAGTAGCTTTTCCACAACCCCTAGAAGTTCTCCCTTTTCAGGAAGAACCAGATCTTTAAGCTCAGATTCGCTGAGCACCTTTCTTTTACCCATCCGTATTACCCTTATTTGTGCATAGAATTAAGATTTACTGAATATTACCTGCAAAATCTTTTTTCAAAAAAATTATAAATTTGTATGTAAGAAATTTTTAGGTAAAGTTATATCTTGATCATACAAATTAATAATCCATGTTATATCCTCCAAAGATAAATTATGCAAGGCCAGAAAGCCTTGATGAAGCAATAGCGATCCTGAACTCATATAAAAATAATCTACTTATAGCGGGGGGCACAATAGGAGTACTTAGCCTGAAAAAAAGGATCGTAAAGCCTGATATTGTAGTGGACATTGGAAGATTGAAAGAACTGAAGGGTATAAAATTTGAGGGCGGATCTTATAGTATAGGTTCTGCGACTAAAATTTATGAAATAGCAGAATCTGATTTTAACGGTGCTGGTTTTTCGCTCCTGAAGGCAGCCGCTTCTAATGTTGGCGATCCCCTGTTGAGAAACATGGGTACAGTTGGGGGCAATGTGTGCCTTGGAGATCCAAGCAATGACCTTCCCCCTGCCCTGCTTGTGCTTGACGCTGAGCTCTCAATTAGAAGTCAGAATAGTGCTAGAAAAGTAAAAATAACAGATTTTTACATCTCCCCTTTCAGAACTTCACTAGCTAAAAATGAGGTCCTTTTTTCAATAAATTTTGCTGAACTGGAGAAAGGATACAGGTGGTTCTATTATAAGCACTATATAAGGCACCTTGACCATTCGGTAATAAACATAGCAGCTCTTGGGAAGGTTAAAGGGGGGAAAGTGGAAGATTTCAGAATTGCCATTGGTGGAGAAGCATTACGTGTCCCAGTGCGCCTTAAAACATCTTGGATTATGGGTAAAGCTGCTGGTCAAGAAGAATTAAAAAGTATTATAAATGAAGCCGTTAAAATGTGTGCTTGTATTGACGATAGACAAGGCAGTGCAGCTTACAAAAAGCGTATGGTTGAAAGAATTACACAAATGGCCTTTTTAAAGGTCTTGGGTGATAAAAAGTGAAAATAAGGTTAAGTGTAAACGGTAAAGAGTATGAAAAAGATGTCGAGCCAAGAATGTTGCTTGTAGATTTTCTGCGTGATTCGTTAGGTCTCACAGGAACTCATGTAGGGTGTGAAACTGGCAGCTGTGGCTCATGCACGGTTTTGCTGGATGGAAGGCCAGTTAAATCTTGCCTTATACTTATCGCTCAAGCAAACGGTTCCAGCGTAACAACTATTGAAGGAATTTCTGGTGATAAAGGCATGAACAGAGTCCAGAAGTCACTTTCAGAGTCAAAGGCCCTTCAGTGCGGGTTTTGCGCTCCAGGAATAGTAATTGCCGCGACTTGGTTCTTGGATAGAAATAAAGATCCAGATGAAAACGAAGTCAGAGAGGCACTATCCGGAAACGTGTGCAGGTGTACTGGATATCAGCCGGTGGTGGAAGCAGTGCTTAGAGCAAAGAGAGGTGATGAATAGTTTGGAGTATACAGAACGGCTAATCATGGGGCAAGGAAAATATGTCGCAGACATCAAATTGCCTGAAATGCTTTACTTGGAATTCGTGAGGAGCAAAGTATCTAGGGGAAACATTTTATCAGTTAAAGGGGGTTTTAGTGCATCAGATTTCAACTTTTATCTTGGCTCTTCGGGAGAGGGTTATGGAACAGGTAATATTTCGGTGAGGCAGCCAGTTTTTGCAGAAAAATATGTAAGCTATTACGGACAGCCTGTTGCTGCGGTTTACAGCAGCGATAAATATACTGCCAAGGATCTAGCTGAATCTGTAGAGGTAACCATTGATCAGCTTGAACCAGTGGTAACACTGGAACAGGCGTTTAGGCTTCCACCAATACACCCAGGAATTAAGAATAATATAGCTTCAGAGTTCACACTAGGCAGTGAATTTACGGATAAAGGAGAGATAGAGGTGGAAGATGAGCTCCATCTAGAAAGGGTCGTTACAAATCCTCTTGAGACGAGAGGGATAGTTTCTTTTTATCAAAATGGTGTGCTCAATGTGTGGGTTTCAACCCAATCAGTGTACAGTATAAGGGAAGGATTAAGTGTGGCTATGGGATTACAAAGTAACTCCATCAGGGTAATGCAGGCTGATACCGGTGGAGCATTTGGGTCAAAAAGCGCTGTTTATCCAGAATATGTAATAGCATCTTACATTTCCATGAAAACAGGTAAACCTGTCAAATGGATAGAATCTAGGGAAGAGCATCTGATAGCCAGCAGGCCTGGGCGAGGAGCAACCGGAAGGCTCAAGATTTCAGCAACCAAGGATGGAAAAATTGTTGGGATCAGGGGGGAAGTCATAGTGGATGTCGGCGCGTACGGTGACATGCTGGGGATCAACTCACCGGCCTGGATAGCAAGGCAACTCACTGGCCCATATGCAATTCCAAACGCATCTATAAGAGCCATTGCGGTATATACTAATAAAGCTCCGCTGGGTCCCTACAGGGGAGCAGGCAGACCGGAGGCCTCATTTTTTACTGAAAGAATGATTGACCTTCTTGCAGATAAACTGCAAATGGATCCAGCAGAAATCAGGCTTAAAAATGCGACTGAAGGCACATTTAAATCTCCTCTAGGTCTTATAGTAAATTCCTCAAGGCAATTTTTAGAAAGGGGGCTTAAGGAAACAGGTTACTGGGACATGGCTAAATCTGAAAAAGGCATATCATTCTTCATACTAGTTCCCGCGGTTCAGGGAGGCGAGAGCGCCAGAATATCTGTGCATAACGGCAAAGTAAACGTCTGGTTGGGCGGAAATGCCCACTGGCAGAGGCATGAATTGTTTACAAAGAAGATAGTCAGTACTGTATTGGGGGTTCCTGAAGAACTCATCTATCTTAACAAGGGAGATACTGAAGAGCTTAAGTACGGTGTTGGGACTTGGGGAAGCAGGTCTGCAATTGTAGCAGGACAGGCCCTTTACAGGGTTGCCCAGAAGGTAAAAGAAATGGCAGAAAAGGATGGTAAGGATGTCCTTTCTGGATCTTATGATTACAGCCTTATGGAAAGCATGTCGCTTGACCCTTCCATGATTTCATTTCTACTGACTGTCACGTCAGCTAGTTTAAATAATTTGGGTGAACCAGTAATTGACAATTGCACGGCATTTTATGATGTCGGGGAGCCGCTGTCTGAAACAAGCATAACAGGACAAATAACTGGTGCACTTGCACAGGCGGTTTCAGAGGTCATGTTTGAGGCGCAGACCTACGATGATAAAGGAAAACCAGAAGCAAGTACAATTTCCGAAGCCGGGGTACCCTATGCTCACCAGCTTCCCAGATTTAGGGTGATTATTGCTCAAGAAATAAAGTCCAGCACCTTGCATGGGGCTAAGGGTGTAGGCGAAGCTGGCACAGTTGGAGGCCTACCATCCATTGCCAGAGCAATTGAACGTGTTACAGGTAAAAGGGTTAATTCATTACCAATCAAAAGATAGAATAAAACAACTATCAATAGTCATTTAATCGGTAATCACTGCTGATACTATTACCACTATTTCCCAAATGTAGAAAAACGTCAAACGACTCAATTTTTTTCTGTGAGGTAACTATAATTATCCTTTTATCAGCCATCATAAGTTCAAAAACTCTGCGTGTTAATTCTTCAGAAAGGAATGCAAACGGTTCATCCATAAGAATTATCCTGGCGTTGCTCAGCAAAACTGCAGCTATCTGTGTCAATCTTGCTTGGCCTGCGCTCAGCTTGTTTCCCTTAGCGTCAAACAGCCTTTTTAAGTTCAATTTTTCCAACAGTATCTCATCTTGTTTTTGGTTAGCGAGCTCCAGAATTTCTCTAACCTTTAAGTTGGGTATAACAGTTGGGGTTGCGGGCTGATATGCTATGCCCCTTTTTTCAATTGGTAAAGAAGAAATCTCAATATCATCTATCGTAAATGAGCCACTGGTCTTGAGTTCCCCAAGAAGGCCCAAAAGCATGGTTGTTTTTCCAGATCCATTTAAACCATAAACCAGCACTTTTTGCCCATCATTGGCCATCAAGTTTATTGGGCCAAGCTTAAAATTATCTCTTATTATCTCAAAATTTTTGATTTCGATCAATCTGCCCTTTTACTCACTAAATATAACACTAACGTCAGTATCATTGAAATTAAAAGCATTGCGGAAGAATATCTAAGCGCTGGCAGCAGGCCATATGTTTCATATTTGTACCAGATAAATACAGTTGAAGGGCTTACAAAGCTAAATAATGGCGCCATTGAAACAGTATATGTAAGGATTATTAGTGAACCAAATTCGCTTAGTGCCCTTCCAAGGCTGATCATGCTGACCCTCATTATAGAGCCAGAAGACATGGGAAACACAACCTTCATGAATGTCTTTAACCTATCATTTCCAAGGCTCATTGTAAACAACTCGTGCACGGGGTCCAACCTCTGGAAGTATTCTTTCATCGCCATGATATAGATTGGTGCTGACACAAAGAACATGGCTAGCACCATGCCGAAAAAAGTATTTACTGGATTCATAAATCTGGTAAAAAAGTAAATGGGCGATACTGGGGAAAATGTAATGAGTAGCATGATGCCAACCACTGTGTGTGGAATTGAGATTGGGGATAACAACAAATCATAGGCAGAAGACTCCCACCGTACTAGTTTTCTTGCGAGGGAATAAGCCACAGGCGTGCCCAAAATGATGTTGATTATTGTAGCGGCAATTGCAGCCAAAAAGGTCAAAATTAAAGAATATATAAAGCCTGAATCCGAAAAAGCGGTTACAATTCCGCTTAAGCCACTAAGATAAAATAAAATTATTATGGGAACTAGGAAAATTACCATTATTACATATAGTGGCACGCTAAGTAGTTTCTCTTTCATTGTTGATCAACAATGCTTGAATTAACAAAATACGATAATGGTTCTGGGATAGAGGAGGAGTTTCCAAAAAGTAATGGCTTTTTAAGAGGTGTAATACCATAGCTTTTCATAAGTTCGGTTCCCTGGGGCGAAATTATGTAAAGAGCAAGAATCGAACCTAGCTGCTTGTCAATGGCATGATTGGGTATAGTAAAACATAGGTATATGGGCGCGCCATGAAGTGTTACACTCTGGCCATTAGAAACTACTGTTACAGATGATTTTTGGTAGAAATTGCTGTAGCTGGCATTTCCGAGATTGATTTCAGATGGTAAAATTATAAATGGAATGTGCTGCTCTACTGCAGCTGACCTGTAGATTGCTATATCAAAATCCACGGTGCCTGATTCCAGGTATGCAAAAAGTGCTGAGCCTGACGTCACTTCATAAAGCTTTCCTGTGGAGTTAAGATAGTTCAGCGCTGAAGTATAATATGTAATGTTATTATTGGTCATTAATCCTGCTAGCTGGAGCATCATAAGCGCTCTATATCCCTCAGGATCTGTATTGGGATTAGAAGTTCCAACAGCGCCTTTGCCTGATAGCACAATTGAAAGGATATCTTTAAGGTACCTGTTTTCAAGCAAAGTATTGTTATTTATCTCGGCCTGAAACAGGCTACGATTCAAAGCAGATATTTGGCTCATGCCATCATAGTTAGGCGAAATTCCAATAACCATCTGATCCCCTGCAACAGCAATGTACCAGGTCGATATATTTTTTGGATAGAGCAGATACTCAATTACAGCCGGATCTATTGAAAGGAAAAAAGAATACTGGTCAGGCGAAAGAATTATCCGCTGTGCTGCAGCAACCGACCCCATGGCCGTAACAGAACCTTCAAGTCCAGCACCTGAAATGGCAGATTTGAGGAATGGTGCATAGAGTGAAGCTGATATAGCGTTGAACTGCGGTTTGGAAACTTGTGAATACCCTTCATAGTATGAAACACCACTAAATAAAGCTACTAAAAGTATAACAGCAATTACTTCATACTTATTCATAGGTAAACATATAAATCAATTATATTTAAATTTTTATAAAAAATAATCATACTAAGTTAATCGCATAATTTAAAAGTAATAAAACTGCAGTTTGTTCCAAGCAAAACTAACCAGCATGCGCTCAGGCTAGTTGAAGGAATTAACTGCCTTGATAAATGGGAAACAAATTTATCATAAGGTCAATGAGCGCAATAAAGGCCTTAAGCGTTGCCGATTCCATTCGTAATTCCATCAAGCAGCTCTTGAACCTTTGATGCCGGATCGTTTGCCTTCATTACTGCACTGGCAACCCCAACACCGTCTGCACCAAGTTCCAATGATTTTTTTGAATCATCAAAACTGGTAATGCCTGCACCAACCAGTAGCATGCCCCTTCCAGCTTTTTTAATCTCATTAACAGATTTAATTACAACATCTGGCCTTGAATTTGAAACGGAGATTCCGCTACCTATCAATTCGGGTGGTTCTACTAGGACCGCCGTTGCTCCAGTTAACGCAGCAGATGCAACCATTTCATTCCTGTCAACACAAACCACCGATTCCAGACCAAGCATTGATAGGCGTTTAACCGATTCCGCCACATCATTGAACCCTATCCTCATTTCACTGTGATTTATAAGAGAACCTCTTGCGCCCGCATCCATTATCATTTCTGCTGTAATGTGCCCGGTTTGGGCCCCGGGGGAAACGGGATCGATGTGCTGTGCAAAAACAGGTATTGAAACAGCCTTTGATATCTCTGATATTGAAACAGCAGGGACACAGATGATCACTTCGATGCTAGGATACTTTTCTGATATATGATCTATGCGTTTTGATATTTCAATTGCCGCTTTTCCATTAGAGTTACTGTACGCCTTATAATTTACCAGCAGCACCGGCCTTTTCATGTTATTTAGTCTCCAAGCTTGTCAATTGGCTTTGAAGAAAATAAAATCTCCTTCATTTCCTTATCAAATTTGGGATCATTTCTCCTTAACCATTCAAGAAGCAATGAAGCGTGCTCTTTCTCATCATCGCGATTGTGGGCCAGAACCGTTTTTAATTCATTATTATCTGTAGCACTAATTCTTTCGTCATAAAACATAATTGCTTCTATCTCTTCTATAAGAGATTGCCTTGCTCTGCTCAAATCAGCAGTCTTTTTATCTATATGTTCAACATCTTCATATCTCGGCATAATTTATTTTAGAAACTTTAGCTTAAAAGTATTATGTATAAACAGCACCCCCGCAGGTAATGATATTTCATAACAATTAGAGATATAATTGATGATATTTGTTTTAATGCCATATAGCTTTGTTTTACCCATGTAAGCTGCTTATTAATTTGTTGGCAATGCGTTTTTCTATATGATAGCATTTCAATGATAATTAGGATGTTGTTTATTTAGAATGATGTCATTTAGTATTTTTAATTCTAATTATAGTTATGGCTTATAGAGTGAACTAGGGTATATCTCCGTCCTTTGATGAGGGATATATCACTTACCCATTCCAGGCAATCCCCATTGTCAAATCCCTCCGATACCTTGTTAAGGGGTCAGCCCGCAATTAACGCATCGAGGCCTTACCTCATAAATAAAATTGCGGTCATTACCCATTAACTTTGATATGGCCTGTGCTCTTTAAGCACCCAGAAGACTATCCTCAGCAGCTTTGCCGATGCAGCAACCATTGCTTTAGAACTTGCTTTAACGCATCCTTTTTTCTTCTTGGAATAGAAGTTGCCAACTGTTCCGTTAGGCTCTTTCCTTACGTTTGCCCATGCAACCTGAGTGAGTATCCACCTAAAGTAACTGCTTCCCTGCTTAGGTCCATGGTACACTTTGGTTCCTGAAGAACGGGTTGATGGAGCTAGGCCTGCATACGAAACAAGGTGCTCTGAATCTGGAAACCTGTTTATGTCTCCTATTTCGCTGAGTATGAACAGCGCAGAGTAAAACGATATTCCTGGAATGCTCATCAAAAGCTTTGCGTCTTCACTGTCCTTTGCAATCTCCTTTATTCTATTAGATATGTCTTCTATTTCCTTGCTTAACACTTCAAGAACATTTAGGTAGCCGTTTATCTTGTAATCGTTCAGCTCCCTTAACGTTTTAATGTATTCCTTTGTGAAAGGAGATGCATTGATCTTTATTTATGTTGTACATCAGCATGTATTCTGTTCTTTATTGATTATTGACCTGACTCTGACAAGGTTTGCCCTGCCCATCTCCCTTAGCTGCATCAATTCCCTAGGAGGTATGTAGCTTTC
>Ga0080003_1000159_pt1 | contig 48793 bp, 46 predicted proteins | sample JossMetagenome_FD_69206 | JGI IMG/M metagenome (GOLD analysis project Ga0080003, IMG submission 69206) | Hot spring microbial communities from Joseph's Coat, Yellowstone National Park, USA - JC2_E (SPADES assembly) (version 2) | ecosystem: Environmental > Aquatic > Thermal springs > Hot (42-90C)... | reverse complement strand
TAGACCAATCACGATGATCTTTATGGTGCACCCCCTCTTTTATTATTTGAACTGTTCATAAAGAATGAAAATAATAAGAAGTATAGAAAACTATGGCAAAGATAGGACGTTAGCGGATTTATTCAACACAGCATTATATTTATAAACTTTAAATATTAAAAACAAATTAATTAATATATGTGTAGAATGTTTGGATACTATGGAAATGTAGATTTTGGCATACAAATGATGGAATCTCTATACAAATCATCTCAAAAAGATGTTTTTAAAGGAGGCATAGCACACAAAGATGGATGGGGCGGAGTTTTAATCAATGGGGAAAGTGAGGAATATGTTAGGCATACCACCCCATTGAACAAAACTAATATTCAAACTTTTTTTGATGAAAAGGTTGGCAATTATTTTGGATTATTACATGCAAGGCTATCCTCTGACAAAGAGCCTAAGCAGGGGGCATTTAATTCCCATCCATTCACAATACGTATAAACAGTAAAGAAATTGCGTATATAGCGCATAATGGGTTTATCGAAAAATCAGAAATTGCAAAAAATTTAGGTATTAATAATGCCAAGAATGTCTCAGACTCTGAAATATTTTCCATGTATATAGAAAAACTAGAAGGGGAATTTATAGGCAGGCTCCAAAAGGCACTTGAGTTCGTTAATGAAAATAATTTATCCAATTTTTTAAACCTCATATGCCTTGTTGTTAACAGGGAAGGCAATAACTATATTTGCTATTATTCCCAATTCAAAGATCAACCGCAAACACCTTTTTATCCGAAATTGCTTAAATATAACGATGGTTCAAATAAAGCGATAATGTCTTCAACTTTAGGTTATTACAGTGAATTTTTAGATGAAAAAGGCAACATATTAGAAAAAAAGGTAGAATGGGCAACTGAAGGAAATATTATTGTATTGTGATTAGCCCATTATCTGTATTGGTTATTAAAGTAACACAATTAGACATTAACCTAATAAATGTTAAATATCTAAAACATAATAGATAGGAATATCTGTAAGCATGTATTTGTTTAAAGTTTCATGTGGTGAAGATTAAATGCCAGATTCAGTCAACATAAAAAATAGAGAAGAAGTCATTGAAATGTTCATAGATCTTTTTGGCATTTCAAGGATAAATGCAGAGATCTTAGTGGATTCTGGATATAGCACTATATCCAGCCTAGCTAAGGCTGAAAAAGATCAATTGGTTGGACTGGGTATCCCCTCATTAGAAGCTGAAAGAATTATCGCTCAAAGTGATGCAGTAAATTCAACAGAGGTATCTCTAGACGGTACGACCAATATAGAACTTGACGAAACGATGAAAAAATGGCTGGATGAAGCTGAAAAAGAAAGCGTACCCAAGAAAAATGAAGAGGAACCAAAAGAAACCAAAGAAGAGGATATACAGGTAGAAGATGTGGTTTCTAAATGGGTAGAAGGGGATATTGACAGCATTGATCAATGGATCAACGACCAATCCAATGTGAAGGCACCTATAATAAAAAAGAAACAAATTTCACAAGAAGATCTAGAAGTTTTAAGAATTAGGGAAGAAGCTGCGTTTAACATACTTAAAAAATATGCGGACCAAATGAAAACCAATGAACTAAACCCTATGAAAATCATTGAAGACAATGTTCAAAAAGCAAAGGAATTGGAATCTGAAACAATGAAAAGAAAGAATCTTGAGTCAGAAATGAAAAAATTGATGGCAGGTAGTGTAGCACTTATAAAATATATACGTGCACAAGAAAATAAAAAGTTTGAAGAAAAAGAAAAAGCTTTAATAGAAGAAAACAACAAAATAAAAGAAGAATACAATAAATTAAATGAAGAACTTAAAAAACTAAAGGAATCAGTTTTATCTTCCGGAAATGAACAGGCTATATCGTCTAGCAGCCAGTTGGCTAAAACCTTGCTTTTAGATAACCAGGAAATGAAGAAAAAAATAAGCGAGTATGAGCAAACAATTGAAAAGATGAAGGCTGAGAATACAAGTTTGCAGGAAAAAATAAAACTGCTTTCAATGGATAGGCAAACGTTGGATACAACAGTTAATGAAAAAATGAGTAAATATCTCAATGTTGAAGAAACATTGAACAACTTAAAAAATGAAAATGAACGTTTAAAAGATCAATTGATAAAACTAGAAGAAGAAAATAAAAAGGTCAATGAATTGCTGATATCCAAACAGGATGAAATCAATAGATGGACTGAAGACCTTAGAAAAAGAGAAGAGCAGTTAGATAATGCCAAAAAGACTATGGAATATAATTTAGAAGAAGCAAAAAAGGCAAATGTAAGCCTAGATAGCCTGCAATACAGCAAAAAACTTAAAGATATGGAAAACGAGATAATAAAGAAAGAAGAAGAACTCAAGGCAAGGGAAAAATACATAAATGCAAAGCTTCAGGAGATAATCAATAAAGAAAAGGGGTTGGTTGGCGACGAAATCAAAATGAATGAAGCAGAAAGGACATTAGAAGTAAAGGAACAAAAAGTGAAAACAGGAATAGCTAGGCTAGACGACTTGATGTATGGTGGCATTCCAATGGGATCTAACGTTCTAATAAGTGGCCCTGCCCATTCAGGAAAAGAATTGTTTTTAAACTCTTTTATTTTAGAGGGATTGAAAAAGGGAATTCCTGCGGTAGTAATCCTTACAGATAAGACAATCCAACAATTTTCGGCAGATATGTCTTATATCGTACCAACATACCAGCAATACCATTCTATGGAATTGGTAAAATATGTAGACATGTATACCAAAACAGTAAAAGGTGAAGAAATCTCTGCGAGCTATGCAACATACCTTGAAAAGCAGAACGATTTTGCTACTCTTTCAAGGGTAGTGGATGGCATAACAGCAGAATTAAAAGAAAAGCATCCCTATTATAGGCTCATATTCGAGTCATTGACTACATTAATAACAATCAGCAGCCCAACAGAGGCATTTAAATTCCTTCAGCCCTTTGCTGGGAAAAGAAAAATAGAAAATGCTGTTTCCATGTATTTGGTTGAAACAGGTGTACATGCAGATTCTGATATACAAACCTTAAACCATATGATGGATGGAGAAATCGCTATTAAAATAGAGAATTTAAAAACCTTTTTCTCTATAAAAGGCATAACTGATGTGCAATCAAGGGCGCCAATAAACTTCACATTTACAAGGAAGTCGATAAACATAGGTTCCTTCACATTGGACCATATTCGTTAAAATCTTGTAGTAAAAAATATAATCTTATTTCAATTTTAATTTAACATTGATTAACATGGATATACAAGGAATCAAATTACCACCTTCTCCTCCGTTAGTAGATAGGGTTAAAGAGTTTTCCATTATATTAGAAGGGTTAAAAAAAGCGATTAGCAACGAAGGCAGTTTGGTTTTGATAGGTGGAGAAGGCGGAAGTGGAAAAAGTAAAATTTTATACGAAGGGATTAGAACCTCGCCTGCCCTCGGAGTAAAACCCTTTTTAGGTAAGTGCAACCATACACCTCTTACACCATTGAGCCCTTTCCAAGATGCCTTTGGAACAATCTCCCCTAACCCTATTAACACCTCTATTATCTCACCAGAAATAGAAGCCATATATTTCATTGGGCCGTCTGGATTACTTATAACAAAAATTGAAAAATCTGATTCCAAAATAGACCCTTCATTGCTCACCTCAATGTATGAAATCATATTCAATTTTGTACATACGAGCATAAATGTGAAATCTTCATCTATGGAATATGATATATCTGGCATGGATTTTGGAAATGTAAGGTTCTATTCAATAAAAAAGAATAAAATAGGGTTGATTTTTGTTTTACATGGAAAAGAAAACAGCTTGTTAGAGGAAGATGCCAAAAACACACTGAAAATCATTGAAGAACAGTACAAAACAGCCATTGATAACTGGAATGGTGATATAACCCAACTTAAAGAGGCTAGAGTTTATCTTGAAAAACTTATAAACCATCCTGCATACAACGGAAAAGAATGGGGGGTAAGTACAGGTGCAGGCAGAGACTTAATTTTTAATTACATACTCCATAACATATTAGAGATTGCAAAGAACAATCCTATAATGATATGCCTAGATGACCTGCAATGGGCGGATGAAACCTCCTTGGATTTCATACAATATATGGTTCCAAGGATATCAAACAAGCCAATTTTCTTTGTAGGAACTTACAGGACAGAAGAAGTGGCAGATAACACCAAGCTTAAAGAAACAATAGGGATTTTAAGCAGGGAACCCAACGTAATTAGGATAATGCTGCAGAATCTTGAACCTGAAGACGGCATTAAATTAGCCAAAGGGCTTCTAAACAAAGATATTGATGATGCTATTGTCAACAATATATATGAAGAATCTGAAGGGAATCCTTTTTATTTAATAGAACTCATTAAAGTTTATCAGCAAGAAGGCACTTTTTCAAAAAGCCATATACATGCAACAATACCCCAGAAAATTTATGATATCATAAAATACCGCATAAACAAATTAGATAAGAAAAAAATGAAGATACTAGAAATAGCCGCTATCGTTGGATTGGAGTTTAACCTTAGCGATATTGAAATATTTATTCAAGACAACAGGTATTCTTTGTTGGAAGATATAAGGGAATTAATCGAGCTCCAGTTTATAAGGGAAAGGAGAGAACACTACAGATTCTTCCATGCAAAAATAAGGGAAGTGGTTTTATCTGAAATGCCCATTTCAATACAAAAAGAAATGCACAAGCAATATGCTATAGCCCTTGAAAAAGCCCCGTTGGATGTGATGGAAAAAGCGTTCAAGATTGCGTACCATTACCTTGAAAGTGGAGATGCAGAAAACGGATATAAATACGTATTGTCTGCAGGGGATATTGCCAAATCCAAATATGCTTATCCTGAAGTAATAAACCTTTACAAAAAATGCATTGAAACCTTGAACGAGGATTTAGATGCAGATAAAAAATACATTTTACTGGAAAGGCTCGGTGAAGCGTACAAATATTGTTCTATGTGGGAAAATGCACTGAGCGTAACAGTAGAACAAATGCTCCTTCCAGTGGTTATGGATAAAGACATAAGGAAAATCAAATCCCTTATAAAGCAAGGGGAAATTTATGCAGCGATGAATCTCCATCAAAACGCCAAAGAATCTTTTGAAAGGGCTTTGGAAAATGCATTGCAGATAAATGAGCCTAGTTTGGTAATAAGTGCAATGCGCGGCATGGGATATTCTCTATGGAGAGAAGGTAAAATAAAAGATTCAGCAAAGTATTACAACGATGCCCTGAAAATTGCTACCTCTATTAAAGAGGAAACCATGATTGCAAGCCTGCAAATTGACCTTGGAAACATAAATTTATCAGCGGGGAATATAGCAGGTTCGTTAGAGTATTATTTAACCGCACTCAATTATCTGTCAAGTAAAGGCGATTCCCCTGAATTGGGCCGTGTTTACAACAATTTAGGAAGTTTATATTCACTGCTCAATGACTGGAAAAAAGCTTTAGATATGCATGAAATGGAATACCAAATAGCTTCTAGAATATCAAAAAGTGATTTAATGGCATGGGCCTTGTACCATATGAGCTATGTATATGTAATGTTAGGTGATTATGATACTGCCAATGATCTGAATGAAAAAGCATTAAAAATTTCTTCTTGGATAGGGGATAAAATCATTAATTCCTATTGTAAGATCAACAGCCTACACATATCTATAAAAAAAGGCAATGCCCTCAACGATGATGTTCTCAATAAAATTTTCGAAGATATAAAGAACTTTAACGTTCCAGAAATTACAGCAAATGCAGCAAATAACATAGCAAGGGTTTATGAAGAATATGGGGACAAAGAAAAAGCTCTAGATTATTACAACAAGGCATATGAAATATACTCTTCCCTAAACAGTGTATATTACCTAGAATTGTTGAAAAATAAGGTAAAAAGTTAATCAAATCCCTCTGGTTTGCAGCAAAGACTCTTTTGGAATCTTTTCAATATCAATGCCTTTCATAGCAGATCCCAAGCCCGTTGATACTTTCAACAATACTGAGGGGTCTTTGTAATTGGTTACTGCCATAACAATTGCCTCCGCTACCTTTTTAGGGTTTTCTGATTTGAATATTCCAGAGCCAACGAAGACACCATCTGCCCCAAGATGCATCATCAATGCAGCGTCCGCGGGGGTTGCAATTCCACCAGCAGCGAAATTGACAACAGGCAACCTTTGCAATTTGGCAGTTTCGATAACAAGTTCAGGTGGCACTTTTATTTCCCTAGAATATCCAACAAGTTCTTCTATTGACATGCCTTTAAGAGACCTTATTGCAGACATAACAGTCCTCATATGCCTTACCGCTTCTATTACATTGCCTGTTCCTGCCTCACCTTTGGTTCGGATCATTGCTGCACCTTCCTGTATTCTTCTCAGTGCTTCTCCAAGGTCACGTGCTCCAGCAACAAAAGGAACTGTAAAATCATGCTTATCTATATGGTAAAAAGGATCTGCTGGAGTTAAAACCTCGGATTCATCAATCATATCCACACCTATTTCCTGTAAAATAATGGCTTCCGAATAATGGCCTATCCTGCATTTTGCCATTACAGGTATAGACACAGCATCCATAATCTCTTTGATTTTCTGAGGGTCTGCCATTCTAGCAACTCCTCCTTCCAAACGAATGTCTGAGGGCACCCTTTCCAAAGCCATAACTGCAACAGCTCCTGCATCCTCTGCTATTTTGGCTTGTTCCTTATTGGTTACATCCATTATTACTCCACCTTTCTGCATTTTTGCAAAGCCCCTCTTAATAAGTTCAGAACCTTTTCTTAAAGATGCCAAATCAATTTCCATATCTAACCACCTAGATTTATCTATAATGTTTTATGAGTATTTATAGAATATCTTATCTAATCAATTACTTGGATAAAGTTTCCCCACAATGATCGCATTTTTTACGGTCAGATAAATTTATATAACCACATTTAGGGCATGTAATGTATTCTTGCTTTGGTGCTACGGCATTTTCCTGAAAATGAAATTCAACTTGTACGCCTGGAGGGGGAATTGCATTGGCAACAACACCTTGAGGTGGATTATTTACGATATTATCCATTGGAGGATTAGGGGCAAAAATGGGTTGGGAGGGTGGCATTTTAGCTTCATTAGCATTGCCATGTGTAATCTGCAATGAATCCTTTTTACCCAATGTGAACTTCATAACTAAAATTATTGCCAAGCTAACTAAAATTACGGAAATGATAGAAATATAAAAAAGGAAACTTCCATAAAAATAATTTATATTTGATGCAACTGGTTGAAAATAAACAAGCACAGAAACATTGCTGTTTTTAACATATATCATACCATGCACTATACTAGCATCATACCCTTTGACGGAATTTACGGTATAGCTATAGTTTCCATTTGAAAAGGAAAATGCAATGTAATTGTTGGTGCTATAATGTGTTGCATTGTTTATTGTTACACTCCAATTTGCATTGCTAGGCAATCCGATTTCAAAAAAATATATATTATAACTTTTTTCATTTGGCGATATCGCTTTAACATACAAAGCCTTGTTTTGAGGAACCATTGATGCCAATGCAACAATGGCCATAGAAAACAATAATACTACAAAAATAATTTTTAATGCTTTGCCCATTAAAACTTATAACAGCAATACTGTATTTGTAATTTATGGGGAAAGTTTAAAGAGGCATATAAAATGTAAGGGGTTTTAAGGTTTATTGTTTACCCCTGTAAACCTGATACCTTTTTATACTCCTGAGTTCATATTTAAGTTAGTAAATATGTTAAGCAATGAAGGGATATCTGTTAGCAACGAAACTATTATTCAATATTTAAAGAATATTGGATTTTCAGAGGATGAAGCCAAGGTATATTTTACACTCTCTTTTTATGGCCCTTTAACAGCTTCAGAAGTATCTTTTAAAACTAAAATACCAAGAGTAAATACTTATCGTGTACTCCAATCCCTAGAAAAAAGAGGAATCCTAGAATCAACGATCGAACGCCCCATGAAATTTGTAGCGATGCCCCTAAAGAATGCGGTAAGTATATTAACTAATGAAGTTAAAGAACGATTAAATACCATATATAAAAACAAAGAAGAACTACAGAAATTATGGGTTTCTGTAAAACACAGTGAAGATATAACAGGCAAAGAAGAAAAAATTAGAATAATTGAAGGGAGAAGATCCATCGATAGTTTTATAAAAATGAAGGTAGAGCAAGCCAAAAAAAACATAAAGATCGTAACAACCAAATACAATCTTTATAGGATTACAGAATATGCCAATTCATTGGAATTAAAAAGCAAGGAGGATGTTAAAATCTATTTTGTTACTGAGGTTTGTGATACCAATTACGAAAATGCAAAAAAATTCGATGAAATAGGGGCATTGTACCACTGTGCAAATGTAATGAATTCCAATTTTATTATTATAGATGATTCTGAAGTAATGATTTTTCTAATCTCAGATACTGCCTTGCATACCTTGAGCAAAAATGAAACAATTTTATGGACCAATTCCAAAGCAGTTATAAATATAACAAACCAGATAATCAATTTACTGCTTTCCAAATGTACCAATTTCCATACCAAAAAGATAGAGAAAGATGTAATGAACAGCACAGACCTTTCAATAACCTTCTTTAAAAACGATCCCAAAAGCTTTCAGCTATTCCATGAAATCATTCAATTTGTAATGGTCAATTTCAATATGAATGAATTGAAAATCCCCATTGAAGATTTTGTCCAGCTTATATCTAAAAATATAGCAATAAACCTGTTGAAAGGAATTGAGTACCATTCTAAAGAAGAGCTATTCCAAAAGTTATCCGAAAAATGGAAATCTCTCGGTAGGGGCAAACTAGAATTCACAGGGAAAAACGAAATAAGAATAGAAATATCCAAATGTGGTGGGTGCTCCAACATACAAAATATAGGTGAAGAAATATGTGCCGAAGTTCTAAGGTACATTTTGATTTCGCAATTTGGGGTAGATTGTAATATCGTTCCTCAAAGCATCAAGGTGGGTGAAAAGTGCATATTTGTTGAGGGATAAAATGAAAACATCCCTTGGTTGCATATCTGAAGATCAAAGGATAGAAGCATGGAAGAATATAAAAATAAATAAAGCCAACAAAAAACAGGTTATTTCCCAGCTCCATTTTTTATATGAATTATTAGAAAGCCCAACGTTATGGATAAAAGTTTACGCATGGAGCAGTGTAGTGGAACTCTTTGATAAAGGCATTATTAATATAAAGGGCATAGCAAAAATTTCTGTTTTATTGGAGCACAAAAACGAGGAAACAAGGTACTCAGCATGGGAAGGCATTTTAAGCATTAAGAATAAACCACCTCAATTACTCAAAATAGTACATAGCAAATTGCCTTTTTTTTACATGTTGTTAGATTCTAAAGCTTTGTGGATCAAAGCCAACTCATGGAGGCTTGCATTCAGCATGTATTATTCTGGAATTTTGCATAAAAACAAGATAAAAAAGAATTTCAAATCTTTTTATGAATTGTTGCAATCTAGAAATATTGAATACCGGTACAAAGCCTGGAATATGCTTGATTTCTTTGTTTTAGAAAAAATAGAATTAAAATCCATATGCAAAGCCAAAATAAAATACCTAGAATTATTAAAGGTTAAGGATTTAGAACTGAGGGCACATGCATGGGCATTATCCACACATTTAATAGCCTTAAAGATAATCAATGTAGAAGATATTCTCCCTTACAAGAAATATTTAGATAACGATATTGCAAAAGAAGTGGTTTTCATCCAAGATCTGCTTAGCGTATCATGCAACAATTTAACATGTTAGCAATCAATCCAAACCATTGATATTATATGTATTCAATATATTTTTATCCAAATCGTACAACCTTATCAAATGGTTATTGGTATCAGCAATATACAGGGTATTTTCAAACAATTTCACATCGTTGGGTTCATAAAGCAAAAGGGTATCGCAATTTGGATCATCCACCTTACATACACTATGTTTGTATCCTATGATTGTACTTATAAGTTTTTCCTTCATGTTTATAACCTTTACTGCATGGTTGTAGGTATCTGCAACGTAAATCTTATCTTCAAAGGCATCAATGCCAATTGGATGTTGTAGCTTAGCTTCATTAAAATTTCCATCTACATCTCCAAAATGAAAAAGCCCTTTTCCTACAATGGTAGAAACGTAATTGGATTCCAAATCTATCTTCCTTATAGAAGAAGACTCGCTATCCGCAATATACAATGCATTATTGTAAAAGGATATCCCGCTAGGCTGTGCAAACAAAGATTCCTTTGCCATTCCATCTAAAAGGTTTTCGTATCCCATCCCTGCAAAGGGGTAAATGTATTTTTTATTGATATCGTAAACCCATATCTGATGATACCCTGCCATAGCTATATAGATCCTTCCATTTCCATACGCAAGGTCCCAGGGAGAATTCAAGCGCCTTTCAGTTGCATTTTTTATCAGTTCGTTTAAATCCCCTATTTCACCTGTTCCAGCAATGGTTTCAACCTTTTCTTGCCCTAAATTGGCTTTTCTTATTGCATGATTGCCTGTGTCTGCAATATACAATTCGTTATTTACCCATGTTATTCCCTGTGGTTGATTAAACTTTGCCTCTTTAAAATTACCATCATAATACCCCTTAATTTTATTGCCTATCGTACAAACCAAATTGCCACTCCCACGTTCTACAACAACAATCCTGTTGTTACTGCTGTCAGATATTGCCATGTATTTCATATCTGAAGAAAAGGCAATTTTGGAAGGATAATATAATCCCTTCCTAGGTTCTACAACTTTCTTTTTTATATTTAGCTTACTTTTTCTTAATGTATTATGGAGCTTATCATCATACAATGTATTTTCTATTATCTTTTCCAAATGTTCATATTTAATTTCCCCTTCACCTCTGAACACAATTTTACCTTCCGAATTTATCACCATTATGGTTGGCCAACTGTATACATTATATTCATTCCATATTGCCATATCCTGATCTACAATAACAGGATGATTAATTCCATACCTATGTATTGCTTCCATTATGTTCTGGTCAATAGACTCATTATAGAATTTGGCAGAGTGTATGCCAATAACAACAAAAGGCTCATTTGAGAATTTCTCTTCAATTTTAGAAAGGACAGGAAGCATATGCATACAATTTATGCAACAATATGTCCAAAAATCAAATAAAATAACCGACCCTTTGAGATCCTTTTTTGTTAATTTATTCTCAATGTTAAGCCATTTGAAATCTTCAGGAAACTCCTTTATTTCACTGCCGATAATCAATGCCATATAAAAAGAATATATTAACAGTATAAAAAACTATTTTTTAGATACTATTTTGATAACATCTCCCATTGATACAGTGTAGTTTTGCCCTATAACCATTTTTGTTTTAGCATTTACTGCCCTTATGAAATTTTTCCCAAGGTCTGTATGGATTTTATATGCTAAATCCCTTGCAGTAGACCCTTTTTTTAATATAATAGCATCTGGTAATATATTTCCCTGAGAGTCTGTGTATTTTCCTTCATCCTGCACAGGAAATACCACAACATTATCCATATTTTCAAAAATCATTTTTTCAATCACTTCTTGAACGCCTGTGGATTTATGAACAGCAAGATACTGCCTAATCTTTTCCAATGCATTTTTTTGGTTTACACTTGGCTCTTTTATATACTTAAAATCCTGGCTTCCAGGGAAATATTCTATTATCTTGAGTTTTGCGGCTTTTTTGAGTGTAAGTTCATAATCTCCACTTGTTGGATAAAATTCATTGCCGTACAATTTTTTTAAACGGGTTATATTCTCTTCAGGGGCGATATCAGCTTTGTTCCCTGCTATGATCCTAGGCTTAGATATTTTAAGCAAATTTTTGGCAAAGGACAACAAAGCTTCTTTGTCTTCTCCTGATATGTCAATGGGAGAAGCCCTCATTGCAGCTAAAATATCTTCCATAGAAATACCTAGCCCTGCTAATTTATCAAATATATACTCTTCTACTGTTTTATTCCCCATGGTTATATTCCTTATATTTTTCTTAATGTCTTTTGTAATAATGTCCACTATCCAGTAAGCCAATTCATCCTCCAAAAATTTTATTTCCTCAACTGGATCATAGGTACCAGGTGAAGCAATTTCACCTGTTAATGAAGTGCTTCCAGAAGAATCTATAACTTGTATAAATCCATTGGCAACCCTAAGGTCATCTAGAAACTTGTTTCCCATGCCTTTTCCTTCATGGGCACCAGGAACCAATCCTGCTACATCTACCAATTCTACAGGTACATATCTAATATTGTTCAAGCAAAATCCTGTTCTTGGGTTGCAATGGTCAGAAACATCTACATGGGGGCATGAAATACGTATATATCCTATGCCCTTGTTTGGGTCTATAGTAGTAAATGGATAATTTGCAATATCTACAACAGTATCAGTTACAGCTGAAAAAAAAGTGCTTTTTCCTGCATTCGGTTTACCTACAATGCCAATTTCCATAATAATGCATCTCACAGAAATATTTCGCTTACCGCTTTCAAATCTTCATTGCTCAAAGAAATATCAACGGCTCCAAGGTTATCCAACAATTGTTCTTCATTGCTTATGCCTATTATAGGAAAAATAAATTTCCCCTGATTCAAAAGCCATGATAATGCAAGTTGTGCACATGTATGCCCTTTCGTTTTAGCTAATTCATTCAATTTTTGAACTTTTTTATTGTTTAGTTCAAAATTAACCTCATCAATGAATTTAGGGTCATAGTCTTTCCTACTAATGGCATTCCCTTTATTGAGATACCTGCCAGCTAATATACCTTGTGCCAACGGGCTATAGATCATCGAAGCCATATCATATCTGCTTGCTACTACTAAATTGGTTTTTTCAATGCCCCTGTTCAATAAGTTATATTCATCTTGTATTGCAGAAGGTGCATCAAGCCCTCTACTAAAGGCATAATTGTACATTTGTGATATTTCAAAAGCTTCAAAATTAGATACACCGTAATGAAGTATTTTACCTTCGTTTATTAACAAATTCATTGTTCTAGTAGCTTCCTCAATTGAGGTCATATTGTCATTAGCGTGCATGAAGTAAATGTCTACATAATCCATACCCAAACGTTCAAGGCTTTTCTTAATTGCGTTTTTAACATGCTTCCTGTTTAAGCCTGAATCATTTACCAACGGCCCTACCCTGCCCATTACTTTGGTAGAGATTACAAAGGATTCCCTATCATAACCTTTTAGTGCTTCTCCAATGATTTTTTCAGAAGTTCCAATATTACTAAAATCTGGATTTTTTCCACTTCTATCGTATACCCCTCTATAGACATCGGCAGTATCAAAAAAATTTATGCCTAGGTCATACGCTTTCCTTATTAATTTTATGCTAGTATCTTTATCCACGGGATATACGCCATTTTTAGATTCTTTTAAATGAGGCAAATACCAGCTACCTATAACCAAACGAGATACTTTTATCCCTGTCCGTCCAAAAGATATATAATTCATGCTTTTATAATACAATATACTTAATTTAAGGTTTGCCTAATTCTTTTTGAAGGGCAATATCAATATAAATAAAATGCCTGCATAGACCTTTTGAATTTACGGCAAGTACGTATAACCAATAAAATTATTGAAACCCAATTAATTTGGTTTCAATGCTATACAAAAAAGTTATTAGATAGTACAACTATATTTTATATATTTACATTAGGGGATTTATTATGAGTGATAATTCATCAAGCCAAAAGAATGTACAAAACGAACTCGATGACCTTAAGGCATTGGAAGAGGAACTTGACAATATTGCTAGCCATTGCCCAAGATGCGGCGAATTACTTGTAGATAACTATACACGTTGTCCAAAATGCGGTTGGGAATCCTCAATACCATTAGATGAGCTCAATTTAAAAATAAACAAGCTTGCAGAAGAAATGGGTATATCCAAAGTAGAAGCAGAAAAGCTTCTAAAACAAACAACAAAGAAAGAAAAAAAGGTTATTAGCAATCCTAAAAAGAAAGGAAAAATTATAGTTCCACCCAAAAATCTTATAGAATATAGATGTGAAAAATGCGGGAGTGTTGTAAGCAAAGAAGATAAGATATGCCCTGTATGCCATACTGTATTTTCTGATACCCCTTAATAATCCGGTGATTCATTGAAGGTTCTTCAGGTAACGCCTTACTATTATCCTCACATAGGTGGTGTTGAAAGCCATGTAAAAGGGTTGTCTAAAGGGCTATCTCAAAGGAATATAGAGGTTGTTATACTAACCTCAAGGGATAGAAAAAATTTACCAGAATACGAAGTAATTGATAATATCCCTGTTTACAGGGCATTTACACCTTTAAATTTGTTTAACACCCCAATTCCTGTAGGGTTAGGTAAATATATAAAAAAAATCAAACCTGATGTTATGCATTTGCACATGCCACCCCCGGTCACCTCTTTTATGGCAATAATGGCTAGCAAAAAATATTCCATTCCTGCATGCATGACTTATCATGCAGATTTGGATTTATCCCATATTGTGGGAGGAAAATACATAGTCAAGTTTTATCAAATTACGTTAGCTAATTACACAGTAAAAAATGCCAAAAAGATTATTGTCCATACCAAAAGTTACCAGCAAACCTCTTCGTTGATATGGCATGTACAACCAGATATAATCCCCTCTGCGGTGGATTATATTAAATTCAATCCCGATATAGACAGGAATATAATCAGGGAAAAACTCAGAATTAATGATAAAAAAGTAATATTGTTCGTAGGTAGATTGGTTCCACATAAAAACGTAGATTTTCTCATTAAAGCACTCTCTAGATTGCCAAAGGAATATTTTTTATTGGTTGTAGGCAATGGCCCGTTGTTAAATAAATTGAAAAATCTTGCTACTTTTTATAATGTAAATAATCGCATTAATTTTGCCACCAATGTTTCTGATGAGGAATTGCCCTATTATTATGCCGCCTCTGATGTATTTGTTTTACCTTCGTTGTCTAGGTTAGAAGCCTTTGGAATGGCTACATTGGAAGCAATGGCTAGTGGGAAAGTTGTTATTGTTTCAGACATTCCTGGTGTAAGAGAACTTGTTGTAAATGGACAGAACGGTTTTTTGTTTAATCCTATGATAGAAACAGATATCAATGAAAAAATTGAATATGTATTTAAAAACGAAGTGTTAATGAAAAAAATACGGCAAAATGCAAGAGATACTGTAATTTCCAAGTTTAATTGGAATAAAGTTGTGGATAAAATAATTGAGGTATACAACAGCATTCTTAATTTATAGCCAACGTTAAGAAAAATCAAATTTACAAATTATTCATATCTTGTTTTGCTTTTTTCATGATATCTTTTACATCTGATACCATATTTTTTATACCTACCTTTTTAAATATGCCCAAGCATACACCAAGGGTTTCATCGATATGTTCATATTTATGCATATTGATCAGCATTATAGATTCATCAAGCAATGCATATGCAAACATTAACGAATCCCCCATTTTGCTAAATACCTCTACAGCGTGATGAAAATATTCATAAGCTATCTTATACATTTTATTTTTAAAGTAATAATGCCCTTTCCCAAGATATCCTACTCCAACATAATAATTCAAATTGTTTTTTTCTGCTATTTTGATTAATTGTGAAAATATTTTGTTTGCTTTTTCTTTATGATCGCTTAATTCCAGGATCCTCCCCTTTTCGTAAAGTGCATTAACATAAATATTGTAATCTTTATATTTTTTTGAATATAAAATGCATTTATTATACATATACAAGGCTTTTTTGTTATCCTTGCGCAATGTATACATTATTCCATTTGCAAAATAATATTTATGTAAAAACACTCTCTGGTTTTGCTTGTTGATAAGTAATTCCATGGATTTCAAATATTTCTCTACTGCAGGTATGTCGTTTAAATGTTCATATAAACGAACTATCTGAAAATATATGTTAATAGGATCTATTTGTTTATCTATGCTCATTTTATACATATCCAATGATTTTTTCAAGTAATTTATCGCTTTTTTGTAGTTGCCTTCGTTCTTAATCACCAATCCCAAATAGTAATACAACACATATTTATTTTGAATGTCTTTATCCAATGCCTCATTGATTATTTTATGAAATTCAATGCCATAGCCATTGTTTATTATAATATCTCCACAATACACAATTTTATCAACAAACGCGTTTAGTTCGTTTGTTAATATATTCAGTTTAAGGAGTTCAATACTAGATTGAACGTTGTTTTCTGTTTCAAAATAGGGCAGCAATTTCTTAGCTATAGGTGCAATATCTTCTTTAGGTACGTTTTTTATTATATATTCTTGAAGATATTTTTGCAATAAAACTGTGCCGTCCTGATACCTTTTTATATAATTTTTTGATATTAACCTTTCAAGGGCTTTATCGTTAAAATTTTGTTTGAACCATTCTTCTTTAATGGGGTATTCGAGAGTAGACAAGGCGTATAATATCTGTTTTTCATCTATTGGCAATATATTCAATATTTCCTTTAAGTTGGTATCCAACGTTCCATCTATGTATTTTAAAACCAATAGAGGAATCCCATTTGTTTTGTTATAAATATTTTCTATATCTGTAACATTTCCTATCCTTTTTGAAATCAACTCCTTTACGTTTATTAACCTAAGGCCTTCCAAATCCAATTTTCTACATCCTTGGAATTTTAAGAGCGTATTTTCTTCCTCTCTTGAAATTATAATCCACTTTATTTTTTTGTTTGTAATGTTGCATTCTTTTATTGTATATTCTATGAACTTCTTTATATTCTCACCAAAAAGGTGATAATCATCTATAACTATTGTAATTTCTTTAGATTGTAAAATTTTTGATATAAATAATGAATGTTCTATAAATGTATCCTTAGATATATATGTTGAATATTCCCTATATGATGAATAATATTCTATACCAGCTTTAAATATTATAGCTAATACAATTGATTTATAGGAGCTCATTTTGTCCCCATTTATATATACATATTTTATATTGTTGTTGCTAAGAAAATATTGTATCAAAGTTGTTTTTCCAACACCCTCTACACCATGAACAAATAAAATATTTTCATTGCCATTCATAAACTGTGTTATTACATTTAATTCCCTTGTCCTACCAACAAATGTGTCTATAACCTGGAAAGGAATATTGATAGTCATGTTCTCTGCATCATAGGGTAAAATATGTTTTCTTACATCAAAAATATTGTACTGTAATAATAAAAAAATTTTACTTAATGGAATTTTTACTTTCATACTATAGTACAACTTTTCTACAGTAGTCCTTATAATAGTACTATCATTATTAATCACATAAATTTTATATTTTTTTATTTTTTCTAATATGGCTATAGCACGCTTGTATCCTGATTTAGTGAGCATATATCCATGGACCCTCTTTTTTTGGTTGGTGCTATACCTAACTAGTTTATTGTATTTGGTAACATATTTAAATTTGTATAGCACATGCATTTGTTTCGAAATAGTGCTTGTACTAAATGAAAAACCTGTTTTAACAGATATATCCATGTAGGTATGTATATATTCTTTTTTCTTCTCTCCTATTTCATATAAATAAGCTAAAAATAAATCTGGCGTCAATTTTGTCATAAAATCATTTATCCTGGTTTATATAATTATCATAAATTATTTGTAATTTTACTTTTTAAAAGTTCCAGTTGTTCCATCTTTTTCTTTATCTCTTTATCTTTCTCCTCTAAATCCCTCTCTTTGTACATAACAATACTCTCCCTTTTAATCACTTCGTTTTCACGGGAATCGATATTTTGTTCTTTTATTTTTAATTCTTCCTGTACTTTTTTTAATTCTTCGATTTTAGAGGATAACTCATCATATTTTTGTTTTAACTCTAATTCTTTTTTGTTAAATATTTCTGCTATGTGCTCTTCTACACTGTGTTCTTTATTAGACATATCTTGAATTACAACATTGATTTTGTTCCATACGTCCTTAATTTCACCTTTGTCCCTAACAAAGATTTCTTCCTCCTTTTTTATCAATTCTTCCTTATTTTGTAAAGCCATTTCCCTTTCCATCAAAGCATTTTTTAGCATGTTTAATTCTTTTTCCTTTTCTTTAATGATCCTCTCTTTTTCATCATATAAATCCTTAAGCCTTTTTTCATCATCTTCAATTTGCTTTTTTCTCAAGTTTAATTCATTTTCTAACAATTCATAATTTTTTTTACTTTTAAACTCACCGTATCTCATTAATGCAACAGCACCTTGCTTCATTTCAGTAATTACTTCGTTCAATTCTTTAAACTTTTTTTCCATCTCATTTTTATTGTCTAATCCGCTTTTTAGCTGATCCTTTAGTGTTAAAAGATTATTTTCCGCAATTTTTAGTTCCTCTTTCTTTAGTTCAATCACTTTATTAATCTTTTCAAGGTCTTTCTGAAGAGAATTCACAGTATAATTAAGTTCATCCTTCTTTTTATTTAATATTATAATTTGATCATTAAGTTCATTAAATTCATTTTGTATTTTCTCATTTTCTATATGTTTAACTTTTTCAGCTTCCTTAATCTCCTCTAATGCTTGATTTTTTATATTAATTTCCTTTTCTATGTTAGATAACATACTGGTTTTTTCTTTAATTTTTTTGTCTAAATCCAGTAATTGATTTTCTAGCTTGCTTATGGATTCATTCAGTTTTTCGGCTTTATCCAAATCCTTATTTACAATCTCCAACTTTGAACTTTTGTCGTTGAGTTCGTTATTAATCTTATCTAATTTATCCCTTGAATCTTCAATTGTTTTTTTCAGTTGTTCTAAAACTGAACTTTTAGTGGATATTTCTTCGTCAATATTGGATAACATATCTGATTTTTCTTTAATTTTTTTGTCTAAATCCAGTAATTGATTTTCTAGCTTGCTTATGGATTCGTTCAGTTTTTCGGCTTTATCCAAATCCTTATTTACAATCTCCAACTTTGAACTTTTGTCGTTGAGTTCATCATTAATCTTATCTAATTTATCCCTTGAATCTTCAATTGTTTTTTTCAGTTGTTCTAAAACTGAACTTTTAGTGGATATTTCTTCGTCGATATTGGATAACATATCTGATTTTTCTTTAATTTTTTTGTCTAAATCCTGCAGTTGATTTTTCTGATCATCTAGAGATTCCTTCAGTTTATCAAGTGATGGAAGATCAATCTTAATATTATTAATATCAACATCTTTTAATTTTTCTATTATATCTTCATCTGAAGTAAGGGTTGAATCTTCTTTGCCTGTATTTTGTGCTTCAATATTTGTGTCATCTTCTGTAATATGATTATCATCCATTTCTCCTTTTTTTTTGGATTTTTTTATTGATTTATCTTCGTTCTCAATAAGAGAAGAAGCCTTATCTTTCAATCCCATTTTCATCCATCCTTATCTTTGATCTTATCTAAAATACTACTATATATTTTAAATTCTGGTAAAGATGCAAAGTATTTTATTTTATCCTCTGGTAAATACTCTAACAAATCATCCAAAATTTTTATAATGGATATAACCTCTTTTTCAAAAATGTTTTTTTCTTTAATTATTGTAGACAATCTATCAATTTCTAATTTCCTATTATAACTCAATTTTTTAATCTCTATTAATTCATTTGAAATCTCATTTTCATAAATTTCCAATATGTTTTTTATAATTGCCAATATCTTATCTGGATCATTGTCAATATCTTTTATATAACCGCTAATTTTGTTTTTTAATTCTGTTTTTTTATCATCGGTTATTTGAAATTCATTATCTAGTAATTTTATTAATTCTTCATCAATTGTTTTAACAATTTCATTATATAAATTATGTTCAACTTCTGTATTATCTTTATTAAGCACACTTTTTTCTGCTAGTTTAGACATTTCGTTTAAAAATTCTTCATCATTTAATTTTGTACTTATTTTCTTAATCTCTTTACTTTTATCTGTTTCCTCATCAATTTCCAAATCCTTTAACTGCCTTTTTAAATTGGTTGTTACGAGATCCTCTAAACTATCTATCTTTTTATTAACGATCTCTTCCAATCCTAAGCTATTCCCCTCTTCCAATATCTTTTGGTTACTTTGTTCATCTTGTACAGCATCTTTTTTAGGTTCAGTGGGTGTGGGTTTAGGTGGAGCAGCAGGCATATCTTTTTTAGGTTCAGCGGATGTGGGTTTAGGTGGAGCAGCAGGCATATCTTTTTTAGGTTCAGTGGGTGTAGGTTTAGGCGGAGCAGTAGACATATCTTTTTTAGGTTCAGTGGGTGTAGGTTTAGGCGGAGCAGTAGGCATATCTTTTTTAGGTTCAGTGGGTGTGGGTTTAGGCGGAGCAATAGGCATATCTTTTTTAGGTTCAGGAACAAAAACATTAGATGATGAATTTTGTTTGTTAGATCCTTCATTTATGTCTACTACGATCCCTTTTTCAATTTCCTCTATAGTAAGAAACCTACTGCTACCACACTTAGGACACTTATTCAACTCTTCTTTGTATATATTACCGCATTTTGCACATTTCTTGGCTTTAATTATTTTATCAAAAATAGCATTACATGAAGGGCATTTCTTTGTAGTGATTTCTACTTGTGTTTTACATGCAAAACAGTAGTAAAAATCACCTATCTTCGCTTTTCCTACCATACTAAAATATAATATATCTTTCACTATTCAATACTTACCATTTTTAGTGATAATATTGCCTTATTTATTGTAATGGTATATAAAATATCCGTTCATGAAATACTATGCATTATTATGCATTTCTTTCTTGCATTCATTGACATTCTCAATAATTACATGATCTGGATGGTACAGGTAATTACCCTTCATTGAATGCCAAGAGGCACTGCCACTCACGGTAAACGGGGTACCGCATAGGCTTAATCCCCTAACAGAAATTGATAGCGATGCTAATTTATCCCTGCTATAGGTTAAACCACAGTTAATACATTTTGATTCCTTCCAGATTGGGTGCTCTAATTTACCACCACATACAGGACATTCAGTTGAAGTCCCCTCTGGATTTACATACAGTGTTTTATTATTCGATTTATAATCAATGAACTTTTGAAATAATCTGTATGGCCATCTATTTATATCTGTTCTGAACCTTTTTGATTCGTTTGGTTCTTTGCCTTTTGCCTTGCTATTATTATTCCTTTTATTCTTCTTTTTCTTCATTCCTTTCTTCTTTATATTGGTCAGATCCTCAAATACAAATGTTTTATCATCGTTATTTTTTACTATTTCTGTTGTTAATTTCTGCATTTTATCTTTTGTTATATTCCTCGCCCTGCGCTTTGCTACCCTGAGTTTCCTGTTCCTCTTTCCAGCATTCTTTATGTGCTTCTGTATTTTCTGCCTCTTCCTTGCATAATCCCTTTGTGCCTTTGCAATATCTGATGTATCTATTGTGTTTGTTTCAACTATCTTATACTATCAAAATATTTTAATTTTTAATTCAAGGTTGAACCAATTTTTATATAAGTTATTGGTACTATAATGTTTTATGTACATTATAGATAACCATATGCACTTAAATCCATTTACAGGAAAGTTTTTAAACGCTGTTGATGATTTTATAAAAGCAGGTGGCAATGGGCTTTTTGTTACCACTATGCACTATGATAAAATACCTTTTTCAGTAGAGGATTATGATAGAGAATTCAAAATTACTATCGACATAGCCAATCGTATAAAAAAAGATAAGGGGATTATAGCATATGCTGTAATTGGCCCATATCCAGTTGATATAATCAATTTGCAAGGTAAATTTGGGATAAGCAAAGCTATAGATATTATGAAAAAAGCAGCTGAAATAGCAGGAAAAATGATAAGCAATGGTGATGCTATTGCAATGGGTGAGGTAGGATGGCCCCATTTTGAAATAAGTGAGGAAATATACCATGCGTCTCTGGATGTTTTGGAATATTGTTTTAGAATATGCAAGGAGGCAAATGCCCCATCAATAATACATGGACCCCATTTTACTCAAGAGCATTATAAAATGCTATTTGAACTTTACAAAAAAGTTGGGCTAAAAGATAACAAGGTAGTTAAGCATTTTGCCAACCCATTGCCCAAAGAGAGGTATAATATTGTACCTTCGTTCATTGCTAAAAAAGAAATTATTGGTTATTTAGTAAATGAAAATGCCCCTTTCTTTTTAGAAACCGATTACATAGATGACCCATTACATCCAGGTGCTGTTCTCAACATTACTACTGTACCAAAAAGGGTAAAAAGCATATTAGATAAAAAATTGATGGATGAAGATACATATAATAAAATTGTTTTGGATTCATACAGAATGGTTTACGGCATTGAACTTTAAGCTTAAAATATATATGTAGATAATGTGTAGTGCCTTGTATGGTTGATGTTGTTAAGAGCATAAATTGCCCTCACTGCAGTGCACCACTAAATATAGATCCTGGCAATATTGTTGTAATTTGCAAATATTGTAATTCTACAGTTTATATTACAGATACCCCATTTGTATTAAACCATTCGATATTAAAATGTACAAATAGCTATGAAGATATAGAAAAAAAATTTTACTCATGGATAAAAAATTCAGACCTTTTATCATTTTTTATGAAAAGAAAAATTAAAATCGAAAATATTTCATTGAAAATTGTTCCTTTCTGGGTTAGCAACGCTAAAATTAAATACAAATACAAAGGGGTGTCTATGAAATACGGTTCTAATATCCCTAAAGAAGGAGAGAATAACGAAGAGATTGTATGGAAACTTCTTGCTAGGAGAGAATCCTATTTTCCAGAAAAATCCTATACTATTCCTATGGGAGACTTAGTCCAATATACTATTTCCAATGTGCCACCAAAATCAGAGCTTTTGAACGTAGAGATAACACAACCTGAAGCAATAGAACTAAGCAAGACTGATATAAAAAATTATGAACTAAATGTTTTAAAGGAAGAGGTTGATGAGGTTTCTAGTTTTGTATGTGATGTTTCCATATCTGACATGAGCCTTGTACATGTTCCGATATATTTTATAGGGTTTTCATACAAAGGCAAATCATATAATTCTTACATGGATGGATATTCAGGGGAGGTTATAGATATAGATATACCTGATGATTAACTTTTGTAGTTAAGGGTGGATATGTTTTCTAAGGGGTCTTTGTATTCGGGGTCTTCTTTTATAGATTGTTGAAAATTGGCTAATGCCTCCTCTTTTTCTTTTTTTAAGGCTAATGCAATCCCTAACAGATTATGGAATATTGCTGGAAAAGCCCATTTACTTTTCATGCTGTTTATTAAGTAGATGATATCGTCATATTTAACATGTAAAAACAACAAATAAATTGTGTTTAATGCCAAATTGGCATCGTTTTTGCCCATTATTTCGTTATATATTGAATTGTATTCCTCTTCTGATAGGAATTCGTTATTACCTATTTTTTTCATTAGAATAGCTATATTTCCAGTGGTGTTATGTTGCCTGTCATCGCTATAGGGATTTAGTGATAATTTTTCTTTTGTGGAAACTTTTTTTGCGTATTCGTTATATCCGTTTCTAGACAACGCATAAATTTCTTTTATAACGGTAACCTTTTCATTTTCTTTTTCAATTTTATTTATCATTTCTTGGAAGTAGGGTTCATTGGAATACTCTTTTGCGATTTCTATTGCTTTGCCTATGTTGCCAAATTTAAAAAGTGCATTTGCATATAGTTTTGCATATTCAATATTTTTTTCATTTTTATATAGTTCTTCTGCATACTTTAATGCCCTAGAATATACCCCACTTTCAAGTTCCATATTTATTATATTAATTTTAGCATCTACAAAATTAGGATTTATTGCAATGGATTTTTGAAAATAAAACCTAGCCATATTGAGATTCCCTTTTTTTTTGTATAATACTCCCAAGTTGTTGTATATTTCAGGGGATTTGCTTTTTTCTGATATTGAAAGTAGTGTATCGATCGCTTCATCTAATTTATTAATGTAATATAGCGCTACACTTTTGTTAATATAAGCTTCCAACATGTTAGGGCGCAATTTTATTATATAGTCATAACACTCCACTTCTTCTTCATGCCTACCCATTGTGGAAAGTGCATTGGCAAGTGCAATCCATGCAGTAGGGTCTTTAATATCGCACTCTATCGCCTTTTTGAAATATTCAATTGCCTTTTCCGGTTCATCTTTTTGGTGATAATATCCCAATTTTAACCATAAGAATCCTACTTCTGGTTTTATTTTTGCCGCTTCATTGTAGATCTCAATTGCTTTTTTAATGTCATTATTGTTTTCATATGCTTCTGCCTGTTTAAGCAATGAGGAGAAATAAACTGATGAAGGTAAGGCACGGTCACTTTCAATTTTTGTTTCTAATAGCGAATATTTTTTGAGTTCTTCAATAAAAGAATCTCCAGAAATTACTTCTATTTTATCTATGTACGCAGAGGGGATTACAGCCCTAGATATGGATCTTATGGAGAATAATTTTATTTTCACATTTGCATTAAGTTCTGTATTGGATTTGTTAATCAATGCATATAATTCTTCTGTGCTAGCAGATTTATTTGAGAATACCAAAACTGCGGTATTTTGGTTGGTGTCATTTGCATAAATGACTACAAACCCGTTCTTTACAAAAATTTGTATTATTTTATAACCTATAATGCTTGCATATTTTTTTGCAATTTCTATTAAATGATTATCATCTATTTCTTCAAACACAATTGTTAATATTTATAGTACTATATATGGTTTGATACGATAACTTAAAAAACATATTTACTATATAGAGGTTGTTGGGGATTTGTGTGGAAGAATATGTGATAGTATGTGACTTTGATGGTACAATGGTAGAAGAACAAGTAGATTTTATGCTTTTTGATAAATACGCTAGCCCTTTTTGGCATGACCTTGAAGAAATGCGTATTGACAATCTTTTGAGCTATGAAGATGCTATGAAAGGGGAGATTATGTTGCTAAAATGTTCTGAAAAAGAGATAGAAGATTTTGTCAATGCCCATATGACTCCAAGAAGAGGATTAACTGAATTTAAAAAAAGGTGTGATGATGCGCATTTGCCGTTCTATATTGTTAGTGCTGGGTTAGATTATTACATAAAATTATTTATAAAAAATAATAAATGGAATAATGTGGAGATTATAGCCCCATCATTGAAAAAAGAAGGGGGAGGTTATACTGTAACATATCCAGTAACGCCATATTCAAAAGGCACTGTTGTTAAGAATATAAGAAGGAAACATCCATCAAAAAAAATAGTATTTATGGGTGATGGGTCACTTGATTTGGAAGGTGCTTTGGAAGCGGATATAATTTTTGCTAGAAGGAAACTAAAGGATATGTTATTAGAAAGGAAAAAGGATTTTTATAGTTTTGAAGATTTTAATGATGCCATTCATATGCTTTTTGAATAATTTTTATTGCTTTTTTTGTTGCTATTTTTTTTATCTTTAATATATTGGAATATGCCACCTATTACCACAAATCCAATGGATAAAATTATAGACAACAATATGGTTGTGTTCATCAATGATAACCCTAAGTAAACTAGAAATCCACCTAGAATTAGGGTTAGCATTATAAGGATATCATCGTAGTATATGGTGAAAATTATGTATCCTATAATCCCAGCAATAAACACATACAACACTATTATATTTTGAGTAAAAAGCATGGCAATCAATGAAGTGTAGGATTTTATACCCAGTATTTGCATTGCAATCCATGCAAACGCAATTGCGCCCATCATTGCTACTGACCAGTGCAACAGTGCTAGCCCTAGCGCCATGCCAATTAATGCTGCTATGGCAATGCCTCCTGCAATGTAAAATACATTGGTAATATGTGCTAAATGTAGTATCAAGTATCCTACACCACCTCCACCAATCAATCCAGCTATAGCTACAAGTGCCTTTATTGCGATTTTACCGAAAAAATCGAATATAATTCCAATAATAATTAAAAATATTGCATATATTTTTAGTTCGTTAAGCATGTAACTCTTGATAGAAGTTGTTGCAATTAACAGATTAACATCCATATTTTAGCTAAACATATAGGATATATTTATTGGCTTTGTTAAATAACCTTCTAAAATAGATGTGAAAAGCTGTTACAAATAGACAAAATTAAATACTTATATAGTATGCTAAAATATTACGAACAGGTAAAAAGAGGTGCTATGATGGCAAAAATGTCATATGTAAAATTTGAAACTCCTAAGGAAGTGCTTGAGAAAGCTATGGAGTTAGTGAAAATATCTAAAGAAACGGGAAAAATCGCAAAAGGCGCCAATGAAGTTACCAAAATGGTAGAGCGTTCTGAAGCGAAACTTGTTGTTATAGCGGAGGATGTCCAACCACCAGAAGTAGTGGAACATATACCTATGTTATGTGATGAAAAGAATATACCTTATATATACATACAGACAAAAGAGGAACTTGGCAAATTAGTGGGGATATTGAAAAGTGCCTCTGCTGTTGCAGTTTTGTCTCCTGGCCAAGGGGAGGAAAAATTGAAAAAGCTTGTAGAGGATATTAAGAATTTGAAGAGGTAATTTTCATGCCTGAAAGTGATGGATACCCTGCAGAGGTTGTAGAAATTGTAGGAAGGACCGGTATGGCGGGGGAAGCTGTGCAGGTGAAGGTTAGGGTAATGGATGGAAAGGATAAAGGCAAGATTATTACTAGGAATGTTATGGGTGCTGTAAGGATAGGGGACATATTAATGCTTAAAGAAACAGCAAGAGAAGCAAAGAAGCTATCAATAAGGTGATTTAATGGTAACTCAAAGGAAGTGTTCATTTTGTGGAAAAGATTTAGAACCTGGATCTGGAAAAATGTACATAAAAAGGGATGGTACCGTTTATTATTTTTGTAGCCATAAATGCCAAATTAACAAAATTCAGTTGAACAGGGATTCAAGGAAATTTAAGTGGACTAACAGTTATGTAAAGCATAAACCTTCAACATAAGGGGATTTTTTATGGAACAAACCTTTGTAATGGTTAAGCCTGATGGCACCAATAGAAGGCTTATAGGGAACGTCATTTCACGGCTGGAAATGAAAGGATTAAAGCTTGTAGGAATTAAAATAATGTGGGTATCGAGGGACCTTGCAGAAAAACATTACGCTGAACACAAAGGTAAAGGTTTTTATGATTCCCTTATTGATTACATAACTTCTTCACCTGTTGTGGCAATGGTATGGGAAGGTAAATCGGCAGTTAAGGTAGTGAGGAATCTTGTTGGTAAAACAGATCCCGTTGAAGCGTCTCCTGGAACAATTAGAGGGGATTATGGCTTGGATGTAGGCAAAAATATTGTCCATGCATCTGATAGCCTTGAAAGCGCAGAAAGGGAAATTTCCCTTTATTTCAATAAAGAAGAGATTATATCATGGAATATTTTAGACCATTCCTTTTTTTAATAAGTTTTTAATTTTGGGGTGCATATATGAAATATGATAAAAATGAAATCTTGAAAGAGAAAATCATTCCAGTAGATCTTGGGAAAGTTAAGACTATAAAGGACCTTGTAGAATCATTTGAACATACGTCTATACAGTCGAGGAACCTAGGGTTGTGTGCTGCAGTTTATAAAAATATGCTTAGTGATAAGGATCGCCCCACTATCATTTTAGGGTTAAGCGGTGCCCTTATTGCTGCAGGATTGAGAAAAATTATAAGGGATATGGTTGCAAAACATTTGGTAGATGTTATCGTTTCTACGGGTGCGATTTTATACCAGGATATATACAATGCAAGGGGTTATTACCATTATAAAGGCCATCCTAGTATGGATAATGTAGAACTTCACAATGTATTTGTGGATAGGATATATGACACATTGGTAGATGAGGACAAATTCAGGGAAACAGACCGTTTTCTTGGTGAGATTACAAACGACCTAGAACCAAGAGGATATTCTAGCCGTGAATACCTTGATTATGTGGGTTCATTGCTTGATGATGGCAATTCTATTGTAAGGACCGCGCACCTCAATGGGGTGCCTATGTTCGTACCAGCACTAAATGATTCTAGTATAGGGATTGGCTTAACAACAATGTACCATAAAAAGAAAGGCAAGCCCCACATGTACATAGATCCAATAAAGGATACATATGAACTTACTATGATCAAAGCTAAGAGCAAAAAAACAGGCGTGATTTACCTTGGTGGAGGTACACCTAAAAATTACATTAATGATGTTGAAATAATATCAGAAGAACTAGGATATGACACCCACGGGCATGATTATGCATTCCAGGTTACTATGGATGCCCCTCAGTGGGGAGGTTTAAGTGGAAGCACATTGGAAGAGGCACAATCTTGGGGTAAAATATGGAAAGAAGCACATCAAGCCACGGTATACTCTGAAATTAGCATCGCTTTGCCTTTAATTGTAGGGTATGTTTTGCAATCTAACCTAGATAAAGGCAGGAAAGCTTTAAAATTTGAATGGGGCAAATATGGGGATTTGAAGATTAAAAACTGATTTGATAATATATCTATCTATTTTTTTTCAAATATTCAATTAAACCAGGTGTGATTATAATTTTTCCATCTATGATTGGGTACCCATATGGAAGTATTGTGCTCTCACCTTCACCCCATTCTAATTCAACTTCTTTAGTCAACTCTATTGATTTTAGGGGCACTCCAAGGTATATCATTTTTGCAACAAAAACAGATATATCTATAGGCAACTGTATTTTTCCTAAATTTCTTACTTTTTTATTTTTGACATTGTCAGATATATATTTTTTGGTTTTTCCTGTAAATTTTTCATTCCCAAGTATGCCACCTACAATAATTCCGTCTACGCCGTAAAAATCATGGGTGGATAATTCTTCTTCAGCAAGGGGATCTAATACAATAAAAGTTTTGTCACGATATTCATCGTAGATATGGTTGGCAATGCTATTTATAAACACATTGTTTTGCTTCCATGAAATTGGAATGTTTGAAAATAATATGTTTCCCCATATATCTAAACAATGTTTGTATTCCAATAAAAGCCATTCAGACAATTCTTCTTCATTGTTTTCAATAACCATTAATGGCATGTTTTCTTCCATATTGGTTCACCACTTTTTTATATACAGATTCAACTTCATTTGCCACTATATTCCATGTATAATGAGATAGTACATATTCTTTTGCTTTTTCAGCTTTTATAAATGATTCTTTTTTATTGGTTAATATTTTTACTATCGCTTCAGATAAAGCTTTTACATCACCATATGGTACAACATGCCCACCAATTTCCCCTAAATATTTAAGCCCGCCTCTATCCGAAGTTATTACTGGCCTAGACATCATATATGCTTCTATTACAGATATTCCAAAAGCTTCCCATTCCGATGGTAGCACAAAAAGGGAGGAGCCTTTTATCCCACCTAGATAAAGGTCCCTTTCTTTTACAAATCCTGTAAAAATAACATTTTTAATTGAATATTCATTGATTAGCCTTTTTAATACCTCCCCATATCCACTTTCTTCACCCATAAGAACCAATTTAACATGCATTTTTTTTTCAATTGATGCAAAGGCCTTCACAAGGTACAATAGCCCTTTGTTAGAGGCTAATCTCCCTGCGTATATTATATATTCTCCTTCAAGCTTATAAGCATTCCTAAAACCTTCTTCATTTGGGGCAATTTTGTATTCTTCTGGATCAATACCAGCTGGTATTACATAGCTATTAACCCCTCCTAAAAAATTCCTCATGCTTTCAATTTCACCTTCATGGGATATTACTGCCTCTACTTGGTTATATACAAATGCTTTGAACAGCAAATCCTGGAAATTCAGCATCGCACGTGCCCACATGGTTTCTTTTTGTTCTGGTGGATGGTAGTGGGTGGATACCACTACGGGGTACTTTGCAGTTAATAGTGAGCCTAATATAACATGAAAATAACGGTGTGAATGCAAATGCACTATGTCAGGGGAATATTCTAATATGCCTTTGAGCAATGCCGGTGCTATTGGCATTTTCAAAAAGGGGATAAGGTCTTTGTATACCCTATATCTATTTATTTTTGCGAATTCTAAAACAGGATCAGGATAATCTATTAATTTCCAGGGCTTTTCTGTATATAAGTTTGTAGTGAAAATTTGAACTTCATGCCCCTTTTTATGGAGTTCTTTTGATAGATTATATACATGTGATTCTACACCCCCAGGTGCTAAAAACCTTAAGCATACTTGTGCTATCCTCATTGGTTTATTACCTCATCATATAGTTTTTCTAAATCAGATACAACACGATCCCATGTATAATACGTTACCTTGCCTAAAGAATTTTTTATGTATTGTTTTCTAGCTTCCTCATTTTTATATAATTGCTCTATAGCATTTGCCAATTCCCTCCAGTTACCTGGTGGTACAAGAATGCCTTCATTGTTGCTAACCAAGTCAGGGATTCCACCAGTTATAGTTGTTATTATTGGCAATCCACTTGCCATAGCATCTAGCAAAACAAGCCCAAATGCCTCAAAATGGCTTGGAAATACAAAGGCAAAGGCCTCTTTATATGCACATGCTAATTGGTTTTTGGGCAGATATCCAGTTAGATATACGTTTTGTATCTCTTCTTTATATATTTTTTCTTTTATATTTTTCAATAAACCACTATCAGGGCCCACGATGACCAAGCTTAAGTCAATTTTTTTTTGTATTGCCTTGAATGCATTGAGTAGGTCATATAACCCTTTATTAGAGGCTATTCTTCCTACGTATAGCAAATATCTATTGTTGATGCCTAAACTTTTTTTGAATTCACAATGCCTTTCTTCCATTAGCCATGACACATTAGTGCCAGGTGGGATTATTTTTACTTTTGCTTTATCATAAAATTTTAATATTTCCTTTTTTTCATATTCGCTTTCTACTATTATTGCATCTGAGTTTTTTATTGTGTATTTAGCAATATGTTTATCATAAAATAGCCTGAGCCCCATACGTTTTTGTCCACCCCACATTGATTCAGGGGGATGGTAATGGGAGGATAGCACAACTTTTCTGCCTAATTTTTTGTACCACGGTATTAGCGTAGCCTGGAATGTACCAAAGGTATGAATATGGAATATATCATATTTTTTTAAAAGTGGCAAATATATTAAGGAAGGCATAAGAGGATAATGCATTTCACCAGGCATTGAAAATGCCTTTAATCTATATGCCCCATTGCTATTATCCTCTAATTTTTTCCATGGAATTTCTGTGTATAGATTGCTCGTGTACACATCAACTAAGTGCCCCCTTTTTTTAAGCAATGAGGTAGTTACTTTCACATAGGTTTCTACTCCACCTGGAGCAGGAGGGTATCTTGTAGATATTTGGGCAATATTCATGATATCAATCCTATTTCTTTTAAGTTAATAACCTTTTTAATTCAAATAGTGTGGTATCCTGAAATAATTTCCTATATATTGTTAAAGATCGTTAGGCCTCATTTAGGTATAATATCAATATAAACATAGAAATATTTAATAAATAAAAAGTTGTAATTATGTGTATGGAATATGAAGATTATGAAGGAGTTGTTGCTGTAAAATATTCTAGGTATGTTATTTCCAATGCCTTTAAGATAGATATAGAATTTAAAGAAAAATTCACCAATAAATTTAATATGAAGAGGGGGGTTTTTGTAACTTTGAATGAATACCCCTCTAAAGAACTCAGGGGTTGCATTGGATATCCTGAACCAGTATTGCCTTTAAAAAATGCATTGAAAGATTCTGCCCTTAACGCTGCTTTTGAAGATCCACGTTTTGAACCTTTGCGAAAAGATGAACTAGACCATATTACTATTGAAGTTAGCCTATTGACTAAACCTGTAAAAATCGATAAAAAGGGGGAAGAAATTGCCAAGGAAATTATGGTAGGGAGAGATGGCCTCATTGTTACAAAAGGTTTTTACAGAGGTTTGCTCCTTCCCCAGGTGGCTACAGAATATCATTGGGATGTAGAAGAATTTTTAGGCCAAACATGCATCAAAGCAGGTTTAAGCCCTGGAAAATGGAAAGAGGAAGGGGTCATTGTAGAAAAATTTTCGGCTGAAATTTTTTATGAAATTTCTCCCAATGGAAAAATTGTAAGGCACCGGTTGTAGAAAAAGATTATTAAAATGTTAAATTTTTGATGTGCTTTTGATATTGGATGTTTATATTATTGGCAGTATCAATCATTTTTTTAAAATATCCTTCTTTGTTTTCCTCTTTATTGTAAATTAAAGACCTAGACATAACAAGCATGGCAACATCTGTTTTTTCAATAATAACGTTTTTAAGCACTTCTTCAACTTTTCCTCCTTGCGCACCTATTCCAGGGACCAATATCATGTCTCCTTTGCACTTTTTCCTAATGTTTTTTAGTATTCCTGGAAAAGTAGCCCCCACTACGTATCCTATATTTTTGTTTTTTAGCTCTTTAACCTTGGATACCACATGAGAATAAAAAGGCATTCCGTTTATATCCAATTCTTGAAAATCTATTGAACCATTGTTTGATGTATGGGCAAGAACAAAAATGCCTTTGTTTTCAGATATAAAAGGCATAATAGAATCGATGCCCATCAGAGGGTTTAGGGTTATTGCATCTATTTTCAGATAATCATAAGCAAATTTTTTGTAAAATTCTTGTGTATTAGGGATGTCATTAAACTTTCCATCAATAATAAAAATAGATTGATTTTTAAATTCTTCAATTGACCTTTTCAATATCTTTATTCCTTCATCCCCCCAAGCCAAAAAATGTGCCAACTGGAATTTGAAAGACAATGTATATGGGGATAAGTTGCTTAACAAATCATATACAAACTCATATAATCCTTCTGTATCTTGGCTATAGAATGAAGGCATCATGGCTGGATCAGGGTCTATGCCTGCACATATCAAACTGCTTTTGCTTTGCATTCTATTAATAACATCATCATAAAACACTACATCACCATGTTGTAAACCATCTAACTAAAAGGTAGATTCCTAATATTATAACTAAGCCAGCAAGAAGGATGTCAAAATTAAACACAATTATTTTTAGCAAACTTAATAACCATACTAAGCCAATAAAAAGGAATAATAATCCCCAGAATAAGCTTCCTCTTTGATGGGGCCTTACCTTTGTTGGCGTATAAACTTCATACTTATACTTATTGCTTTGGTTGTTTGCCATGCATTATCATTACTGCAATCTTTTATACAATATTTAATAATTTTTGAACAATGTGCATTATTATCAATATTGATAATTATCAATATTGATATTTTAATAATAATTTGTATATAATATATTAGCACCTATTATACATGGTGATCGTTATGAACAATAGGATACTTGTGGTTTTATCCCTAATTGCAGGGTTGGTAGTAATAGTTCCTATTGTATCTAATGCATCGTTCTTTCAAACTAACAATCCTTTAACCTTTACGGTTAATAACACTGCTTTTTCCTCTATGGGTAGTGGGTCAGTTAATGGAAAAAATATTGCTTTGTCTTTTTATGTGCCGTTGGGGGCCATTGTAATTTACAGGAATATTATTGAAATAACTAGCAACTCTGTAATAAAAGAATTGTACATGAGTTCTAACGTCAACAACATTCATGTGCAAATCTTTAATGCAATTTTCAGTTATCAACCATATAACTTAAATAACCAGTTTTCAGTATGGAATATAATATCAAACAACACGCGGGTTTTGCCCATTAACAGTTTCCCAATATATTTATCATTTGAAATTGAATGCAATGCCCCTGCCAACGGCACTTTTGAGATATCAATAACACCTTCTTGATTAATAGTAATTTTTATGTGTTAATTCTGCTAAAATATAAATAGTGAGTAAAAATATAACATTCGTGAACCAAATCATATCGCTTATTGCTACAATTGCTGGTTTGTCTGTGTTGTTATATGGTTCATACAAAGATTGGAAATACAGGGAAATTGATAATTGGCCATGGGCGTTGTTGGGCATTACTGCATTGGCAATTATATTTATTTCATATTTTCCAGAGGCATTTTATATAAACAATATGCTTGCAATTATTGCTGTTTCATGCTCATTTTTTGGTCCTGTTTTTGAATGGGAGGAGCATATAAAATTGCCTGATTATGCTTATTATCTTTTAGATTATGGAATGTATGCCATTGGAGGGGTTATTTTTTTGTTGATATACATATTGTCCAATGTTGATTTTATATTTATTTCAATGTTAATTGTTTTTGTAATGTTTATTTTTATAAGGATTTTGTTTGAGTTCAATATTTTGCATGGAGGGGCGGATGCAAAAGCATTATGGGGGATTTCCTTTTTGTTTTTTGACAATAATATTCATTTCTATATTTTTCCATTGGTTAAGGCTAATTTTATATTTCCTTTTTCTTTCCAGGTGCTTTTCAATGCACTTTTTATATCTTTATTTTTACCAGTATATTTAGCATTAAAAAACATTATTAAAAAAGAGTATAAAATGCCACAAATATTTTTAGGATACAAAATGCCGTTGGAAGACATTAAAAAGAAATTTGTATGGCTCATGGAATTTCCTGATAATAGGTTTGTTTATTTCCCTTCTAAAACAGATGATGAAGAAGTAAAAAATGCAATTGAACATTTTTCACAAATAAACCAAAAAGAGGTTTGGGTTACACCTCAACTTCCTTTTGTAATTTTCATATTGGGTGGATTTATTGCGCAAGTGTTTTTGGCAAGTGTTTTGTATTTGATTTTTTTTATTTTATGATTCTTCTTGTTTAAAAAAGGATTTATCTTATAAATACATTGTTTAGGGCATGATAGATTATTTTAATGAAAATTTCTACAAATATGATAACTGGTATATATTGCATGAAAGGGAGTTTAATGAACAACTGAATTTTTTAAAGAATGCCCTGCCAAAAAAAGGGAATGGCATAGAAATTGGTGTTGGCTCTGGGAGGTTTGCAAGCAATTTAGGTATTTTTTATGGCGTTGATTTGTCTTTTAACCTTTTGAAACTTGCAAAAACGCGAGGGGTTAATTCTGTAATGGCAGATGCAGTTCACCTTCCTTTTAAAGATGATTTATTTGATTTTTCTTTGTTTATGGTGACACTATGTTTCCTTTCAGACCCTTTAAACGCCTTGCTTGAAGCTAAAAGAATCTCTGGTAGAGTTTTTTCAGTTGTAATTGATAAGTATTCGGAATATATAAACCATATAAGAAAACATGATAATAATGGATTTTATAGATATGCCATATTTTACTCAAAAAGCGAAGTAATAAATTTGTACAAAAAGGCCACACTTAATGTTGCCTCTATCAAGGAAGAGGAGTTAATAGCTCTAGGGAAAAAGTACAATTTAATATCAATAGAAGGTATAAAATAGGTTTAAAAATAATATGCAATAAAAATTAAGGTTTAGGTACAAATGAGGAGAAATATCTTTGCTAAAAATATTAATAAATTTTCTTTTGCATTTACTATTTTTGTTGCATTATTTTTAACCATGCCTAGTCCAACATTGCCTTCTAGTTATCCTTTTTTTACACTTGTTCCTCACAGCTCATACATAAATTATTCTTGGATTCCTGCCAATACTACAGGAATTGATTTGTCTAATAATCAATTAAGAAGCGTATATTTTGTAAATTCAACAACTGGATGGGCTGTAGGTGATAATGGCATGGCTTTAAAAAGCACAGATGGGGGAAATACATGGCACATTATAAATTTAAGTACAAGGGTAAATTTGAAATCTGTTTATTTTACAAGCCCTTCTACTGGATGGATTGTTGGATTTAATGGCACTATATTATATACTCAAAATAGTGGCATCAACTGGGTTTTTTTGAATGTTACACATACTGACCTTAATGATGTATTGTTTATATCACAATCAAAAGGGTTTATTGTAGGAAATAATGGAGTTATTTTGGAAACTAACAATGGATACACCTTTAAGCAGGTATATTCACCAACGATTGAACAGCTAAATACAATTTTCTTTGTAAATGATACAGATGGATGGATTGCAGGAGGTATGGATACTATATTGCATACAACTAATGGAGGGAATACATGGACAGAAGTTTACAATGGCACGGGTTTAATATACTCAATTTTTTTTGCTAACCCCTCTGATGGATATACCGCTGGAAACGCTGGAATGGTTTTATATACTAAAAATGCAGGCATTTCATGGAACCCTGTATGGCTGCATATTTTCAATCCTATGCATTCAATATATTTTTTAACACCATATTATGGATGGGTAATTGGGTACGATTCCCAAGTCGCTTTTACTACAGATGGTGGAATGTCCTGGAATTTTAGCGTTAACTTTGAAGGTTTGGATGGTTTAAACATTAATGATATATTTTTCTTGAATTTTAATCAAGGTTATATTGTGGGGCAAGGCATTTTTATATTTCAAGAAAATATTGTCATCAGTTCAAATTATAGCTTCATTTATGGTGCTATTGCCTTTTTATTTGCAGTAGCAATAAGTGTTGCTGTTTGGTATGGATACAAAAAAAGAATGAATATCAAAAAAGTTAAAAATGTAAAAAAGCAGGAAAGCACTAGAAAAAAGATTAAAAAAATTATTAAATGATTTGTATTTTAATCACATTCCAACAAATATTTTTCTGGTACAATGTTTCCGATATTAAGGATAAGATTGGGATCGATTGCTTTTTTCATTTTGGCCATTTCACATACTCCTTTTTCACCATACATTAATTTAATTAAAGGGAGAATTTCATTGTTTTCCATATAAGTCCTTTTTCCGACACCGTGTTCAGCTGATATCGTACCTCCAAGTTCAACAGCTTTTAATAGAAGTTTAGTGGAATATATCTCAGCTTTTTCAATCTCTGCTTTATTTCTTGGCAAGAAATTGAAATGCAAGTGGTTATCCCCGATATGCCCATAATTGGCATAGTACAATTGAGACTCTTCTGCAATAGAAGAATAGTATTTCAACATTATAGATAGCTTATCTTCAGGAACACATATGTCAGTATCTACCTTGTGTGTATGATGTTTATTAAGGAATTCATTTACATTAACTGGCAATGCATGCCTTATTTCTTTGGCTTTCAATGCCCAATCTGATTCAAATGAAGACATGTCTTTTATCGCATTATTATCAATCATAATTTTGCTTATTTTTTCCAATGCCACTAACAAACTTTCATTGTTTTTAGCGGTAATCTCAAAGTAAATTATCGATTTGCTATTATCAGGTATTATGTTTGAATAATTTTTTTTGATTAAATTTATTGAATTGTTGTCGTAAAATTCTATAACGGTAATAAAAGCTTCCTCATTTTTATCCTTTGAATAATTTTTAAGGCCATTTACAAAATTGATCGCTTCATTTGGATCAGCGTAAAATGAGTATACAGGCATTGTTATTGGGGGGATAGGGATAACTTTTAGGAAAGCTTCTTCAATAACGCCTAATGTTCCTTCTGAACCTATAAAAAGGTCTACTAAATCCATATTTTTTTTAAAATAATATCCTGCAGAATTTTTTTTGACATTAGGCATCGTATATGTAGGAAGTTCTAGTTCCAATTTTTCTTTATTGCTTAAAAGGATTTCAAACCTGTTATGGCTTTCATATACATCTCCCCTCATCAGGTTAATTACCTCCCCGCACGGAAGTAATATTCGCATACCCATAACATAGTCCCTTGTTGAACCATAATAATAAGATCTTGAGCCAGATGCATTGGTAGAAATATTTCCACCTATAAATGAGGTTTCTTCAGTTGGGTTGGGCGGATAAAAAAGGTTGTTTCTTTTTAGTATTTCCCTTAATATCATTAATGGCATTCCTGCTGGCACTATAGCGTAGGATATCCCATTGCTGTTGTACAGGGATATGCCATATTTTTTGCCATACATTTCATATTCAAATATATGCTTAGAAGATTTTATAGTAGATATTTTTTCCATGCTCAATACATTGCCTCCAAGGGGAACCCTAGAAGAGGAAAGCCCAGTACCAGCACCGGATATAGTAATCCGATTTTTTTCTTTGTTAGAGTTTTTTAAAATTTTGGAAATTTGAGATTCGTGTTCTGGATAAAAGATTTTGTCTGCATACCCTTGTATTATATGGGATTCATCAAAAAGGTAATTTTCAATGCCTTTTTTGTCAGTTTGTATTTCAATATATTCCGTATCTCCATTGCTTTTGGGCATTTCTGCAACAATTGTGTTATGCATACATCATACACTATCATTTAGGCATTGTTTAATTTTTCTATGATAACATCCACTCCTTCCTGGAGGATCACATTATTTAGAGTTAAGATCATTCACAACCCTTACATATTGTTTTCCAATATTTTTTTGTATATAGAATATGCATCTTCGATGCATGATGTATATTTATAAAATATTTGCACGAACGATTTTCTATAAAATGCGTTGTCATTTATGCCGTATCCTTTTAACATTTTTTTAAGCAAATCATACAATTTTTTTCCTTTTTTATCCCAATCCGTTAATATTATAACATTTTTGTCTTTCATTTTATTTTCATTTTGTTCTATGAATTCATACAGGTGCATTCCTTTGTTAATTATAGCAATTTCATTGGTAATGCCCAATCCTACCAAAGATTTAAAGTCTCTACCTCCTTCTACAATAATAAAACAATCAAGTGCATTGATTGCTTCTACCCATTTATTTACAGATTCTATGAAAGCATCGCCTTTATCTTTCATGAAAATTATTCGGCCACTTTCATTATTCTTTCTAACGCAATTGCAACGGAATTTTTTAAATCCATTGGATGTATTGCACCTTTTTCGTAATCTTCTTTAAGCTGATTATAGGTTGAATAAACAGCAGAACCACCAAATTTTATAGGCCTTACAATTTCAAATTGAGATTCCCATGGAAATATTATGTACTTTACTATATCTATAACAGGATTTCCTTCAATTATTTTTTCTGGACAATAAGCTTTTTTTAATTTGTTTTCTATTTCTTGTTTTGTGTCTGTAAACAATATTGCATTTTCAGGATTGCTTTTGGACATTTTGCCCTCAAAAGAGTCCATTCTCATATTGCCTTTGAGATTAGACAATATAGGGGTATGCAATGCTATTACTTTTTTCCAATGGTATTTATCTGCTACCTCTCTTGCTAGCATATGTGCCTTTCTTTGGTCTTCCCCTGCATATGCAACATCCACATTTAAATAAAATATATCAGCAACTTGCATACATGGGTATATCAATTTAGATAAATCTGCATCTCCTTCTTCTTCTTTTCTTCCCATGATTGTCATCGACCTCTTGATCCTCGCTAAAGTAGAGGCTTTAGCCACTTTTAAAACAAGTTGCCAGTAACGGGAATCTGAAACAATGTCACTAGCCCATAAAAAATTGGCGGTGACATTCATTTTTTCATAAACATTTTTTAACAATTTGCCTGCTTCTTTTATTTTTTCTAAATCACCATCTAATTTATCATTTAACATTGCGTGCCAATCTGCTAGTAGTACATTAACTTCAAACCCAGCTTCATAAAATTCTTTTAATTTTTTTATTATAATCAAAGATCCTACATGTATTGCCCCTGATGGTTCAAACCCGATATACATTTTAGGGTGATCTTTAGATAATAAAGAATATAATTCTTCTTCTGTAATAATTTCCTGAACATTGCTTTTCAGTTTTGATAATTTCTCTATTGTATCCATATCTTAGAGATATAGAAAATGGTATTTAACCATATCGCGTTCATGGATTTGTTAGTAAAATGGTAAGCTTATTTAATTTCCAATGAATTTTAATAAAATAAATGAAATTTAAATTAATTTTATTATATATAATAAGATAGCTATATTTGAGCAATATTTGCAGTAAATTCAAGAGATTTGTGCATTATCGTCCTGAATTTATAGCAATATTTCTACACTACCAATATATAATCATAAGTTTAGAAAAAGTTAAAATAATGAATTTTGTATATAATGTTAGAATAAACATGCAACTTAAAAAAGAGGATTTAAAATATTTTTTGGAATCTATACCAGGTTTAAAAGAAACCATCCAGAAAAAAAATCTTGAAATTGAAGATATAGTAGAAACCATGATGAATTTCTTTTACGATAGGAACATTGTGTTAGACAATACATTAAATGCTTTGGAAAGAAAAATTTTTTACATGATTGAAGAACTAGGGTTTATGGAGTCTACTACAGAAACAATACCTCTGGGACCTGGTAAATATTGGAGAATACATTATTGGGAATTAAAGGACAATAAAATTAAAGAGTATGTTGACCATCTAAAAAAAACTAAAAAGCTCAACAACAATGAATTGTATGAAGCCATCTTTGATACTATTAAGAAACAAGACTAAATTAAAATTTACTGTTCAAAATATAAATTGTTTTTATTTTGACACCTAATATAAAATTCATTGTGAACTTTTATGATTTTGTTTTAATTTGCTGGTTATACATTTCTATAATTTCTGTAGTAGTAGTGCAATCGTTTGCTTTTTTATCTTCCCTTTTCCTTAGAAACCTAGGGAACCTTACTGCTAGCCCTTTGCCACTAGATATATTGCATGTGTGGTTTGGGCTTATAGATATTTCTGCACCGGATATTTCTAATACTACTTCAGGAGATATCCATACATCAGGAATAATTTTGGAATTTACATTGGATGGTTTATTGCTTTGCTTTTTGCTGCTAAACAAGGCATATAAATCTTTTAGGTCTTCATCACTGAACCCAGTGCCTACTTTGCATATGGTTTCAAATGAATTTTCTAGTGGATTTGCTACTGCTAATAAATAAGCACCGTATAAATTACTTCTTTTTCCATGCCCATAAAATGCACCTACAACTACTGCGTCAATGGTATCAGACAATTCTGTACGATAATCTTTTTTATATTTAATCCAAGTCCACCCTCTTGAACCTGCCATGTAATAAGAGTTTTCTTTAGTTGATTTTGCCATTATGCCTTCGCATCCATATTCAAGTGCGTTTATGAATATATCCTCTATTTCTTCTTCTAAATTAACGATTTGCCCTTTGGATATTGTAAAATATTTATTTTCAGTATTTATTAAGCTTTCAATAACACTTCTTCTTTCAGTAAAGGGTTTTTTAAGCATTGACATACCATTAAGGAGTAAAATATCAAAAATAAAATATTTTACAGGAATCTGTTTTGTTTTTTCACTGATTTCATATTTTCTTCCTCTCCTTTTGGATAATTCTTGGAATGGCATTAAAGTACCATTTTCAGTATTTATTGCCACTAGTTCTCCATCAAGTATAACATTGCTTATGTTTGAAAAAAAATTTTTAGCATTTTCAGTTATTTCTGGGAATTGTTTTGTTACGTTATCCATTCCTCTTGAAAAAAGCAATATGTTATCATTTTGTTTATGGAGTTGCAACCTTAACCCATCATATTTGTATTCTATCATGCATGGCAACCCAATATGGTCAACTATGTCTTTGATAATTTCTGCCCTTTCCCCTAGCATAACTTTCAGTGGCCTGCCAGGTATAGGGGATATAGCAGATAAACCTATTATACCCTCTTTTTTAGCTATTTCTGCAACCATGCCTAAGTCAGCGGATATATTAAAAGCGTTTTCTACTACTTCTTCATCTTTTTCAGTCAAAAAAGCTTTAGTGATTGCAGAAATTATAACCATATCTGCTACTCCAAGGCGCAATTTTCCTAGTAAAGAACGTATAATATATTTTGCTTCTTTTTCAGAGGAAGTTGAAAGCAAATTCAATATGTACTTAATTTTTGCAGATTGGGACTTGCTACCAGAAACATTGGATATCAATGTAAAATTTTCAAATACATATTCAACTGTCAATGGTTCATTTACCAAAAAAGATTGTTTTTTTACTTTTACAATATTTTTAGCAACATCCCCTAGATCACCAATTTTATTGTATTCGTAGTTTATTGCTTCTTCGCTCATTCCAGATAATTGTGACAACGCTTTGATTATATGGGATTCAGCAACACCAAGGGGTTTAGATATGTAATCGGGCCCTATAGTTCCTTTTAAAAGGTAAACTACTTTAGAAATTTCATTGTCAGGTATACTTTTCAACATGTTGGAAATTATGTTGATGATTTCATTTTTTTTTGTTGTGCCCTCTAGTGTTTCTAAAGTTTCTGCTATTAATATATATTTTATCATTTTACATTCCTTTTAATGATTCAATTATATCTTTAATATTACTTTCGGCATCACTTTTTTCATTGAATATTGCACTTCCTATTGTTGCTATATCTATACCTGATTCTATACATCTTTTTAGATTGTTTTTGTTAACGCCGCCATCAACATTGATAAGTATATTGGTGCTTTTTGTGATGTTATTTTTAACCCATTTTATTTTGTTTAGTGAGTTATCAATAAAAGATTGATAGCCAAATCCAGGATTAACACTCATTATAAGGATTTCATATAAATTTTCTGTATATGGATATATAACACTTGGATTTGTAGGGGGATTTATAGATACACCTGCCTTTATTCCTCTCTGTGTAATAAGATCATTAATTGATTGATTCACCGCTTCAATGTGATATATAATAATATCCGCACCTGCTTTTATAAAAACTTCCATTATATCTTTGGGATTTGTAACCATTAAATGTACTTCCAGTGGCAATTTAGTTATGCTTTTTATATCCTTTACAACTTTACTTCCAAAAGAAATGTTTGGAACGAAATGCCCATCCATTACATCAATATGGAGTAAATCACTATATTTTTCTACTTTTTCTATCTCTTTTATTAGATAAGTATTGTTAGCACTTAACAAAGAGGGAGAAATAAGCAACTTTGTGTTATTATTTTTTATAGGCAGGTTATGATTTCTGTCAACCATGTTAACTTCCACCTTTCAAAGTTATAAACTCTATGGATTCAGGAATTAAATTGTGTTAATATTTTTGATATACATCATTAGATTAAAAAAATCACTTGACGTTCGTTAGGTCAACATGGCAATATACGAAATGTCCAGGCTCTACTTCCCTCATAAGAGGTTCTGCATGTTTGCATTTATCAACAGCAAATAAACACCTAGGATTGAACCTGCATCCCGTAGGGACATTTATTGGGTTTGGAAGATCACCTTTAATTAAAACATTTCCATGTTGGTAAGAAGGATCTGGTACAGGAACAGCGGATAACAAAGCACGGGTATAAGGATGTTGTGGATTTTTTATAATCATTTCTGTTGGACCCATTTCAACTATTTTGCCTAAATACATTACCGCTATACGATCAGACATATACCTTGCTACACCTATATCATGGGTAATGAATACAAATGTTAGGTTGTATTTGTCCCTTAATTCAAGAAACAGATTCATGACACCTGCCCTTATTGAAACATCTAACATCGAAATTGGCTCATCTGCAACAATAAATTCAGGCCTTATAACAATAGATCTTGCTATTGCTACACGCTGCCTTTGCCCGCCACTTAGTTCATGTGGAAACCTTGTTATGTATTCTGATGCAGGTTTTAGCCCTGCATCTTCTAATGCCCTTTCTACCAATAACTCCCTTTCTTCTGGTGATGTTCCAATATTGTTAACTACCAGAGGTTCTTCTACAGAAGACAAAATAGTAAACCTAGGGTTTAGAGATTCATAAGGATCCTGAAATACCATTTGCACTTTTTTTCTGAATTCTTTCATTTCTGGACCTTTGCGTAAATGGGTTATATTTTTTCCTTTGAAAATTAATGTCCCAGATGTCGGGTCTTGCAGCTTAACTAAAGTTCTTCCGGTTGTAGTTTTACCACAACCCGATTCACCTACTATGCCAAATATTTCTTTTTTGTGTACATCAAAGGAGATACCATCAATCGCATGTACATATTGCGGTGGAATATGTTTTAGTGCACTTGTTAATTTTCTTTTTAATTGAAAATAGACAACTAAATTTTTTACCGAGTATATTACTTCACCTTTTGTGTAATCTGTTTCAAAATTGAATAAAGAGGCATTCTTATCAGGTTCTTGTGAAATTGCCATATTTAATCACCTTCCTTTTGTTGTTGGAATATATCATTTGCAAAATGGCATGCTACGTAATGGTTATCTTCTACCATAATCATTTGTGGTTCTAGGTCTTTGCATACTTCTTTTGCATATTTGCATCGTGGATGGAACCTGCACCCTGTTGGAGGGTTTACAAGATCTGGGGGTGAACCTGGTATTGATTCCAAACGTTGTTTAGTTCCTACTATAGAAGGAAATGCATTCATTAACCCTATGGTATATGGATGTGAAGGTTTTTTAAAGATTTTTCTAATATCGCCAAGTTCTACTATTTTGCCAGCATACATAACAGCAATTTTGTTTGCTGTTTCTGCTACTACAGAAATATCATGGGTAATCAATATCATAGATAAGTTAAATTTTTTTCTTAAATCTTTAAGCTCTTTGAGAATCCTATCTTGCATTATAACGTCTAGAGCTGTTGTTGGCTCATCCGCAATTATAAGCTGGGGTTTACATGCCAATGCCATAGCAATCATTGCTCTTTGTTTCATGCCTCCACTAAATTCGTGAGGGAATTCATCTGCTCTTCTAGGTTCTATTCCAACCATGCTGAACAATTCAAAAACACGTTCTCTAGCAGCAAGTTTAGTAACATTTTCATGTGCAAGAATAGCTTCAACAATTTGATCGCCGATTCTCATAACAGGGTTGAATGCATTCATTGCTGACTGGAAAATAATGGAGATATCTTTCCATCTAACTTTTCTTAACCTATTTTCTTGTTCTTTAAGTTCACTTTTAGCGATTTTTTTATTTTTTCTATCTATAGCTTTTGACAGTATCGCACCATTAAATTTTATTTGCCCTCCTACAATTTTACCATTATCTGGTAGAAGGCCTATAATTGAATAAGCAGTAGTTGTTTTACCACATCCAGATTCACCTACAAGCCCCATTGCTTCTCCTTTTGCTAAAGAATATGTTACATCATCAACTGCCTTTACCACTGAATAAGATTTTGCAGTTCCTACCTCAAAATATACTTTGAGGTGTTCTATTTCAACAATGTTATCCATTTTAACGCCTCCTCAACCTTGGATTCACAATGCCATCAAACCCTCTCGCAATTAAAAAGAAACCCATCGTTAGCAACGTTACCGCAAACCCTGCAGGGTATACTAACCACCATGAAACAGCATAATTTCCAGATGTTTCTGCGTCATACAATAGTAATCCCCACGTAGTGAAAGTAGGTGATACCAACCCAAGAAATGCCAATGCTGTTATGCCTACTATGGTCCCACCAACAGTAAATGTTAGATACAATAAAGTTATTGGCATTACATTTGGTGCTAGATGTTTAAACATAATTCTTGTTGACGACGATCCGCTTAACCTTGCAGAATCTATATAGGTTCTTTCTTTTAAAGATAATATTTGGGAACGTATAATCCTTGCAATACCTGGCCATGATACTATTGTCAATGCCAATAGCAAAGTTAGTGGACCTTGTGGAAGTATGAATGTAAGGACTATAAGTAAAGGTAAAAAAGGTAAGGACAACATAACATCTGTAAACCTCATTAAAAACGCATCGGTTCTTCCGCCGATATATCCTGCTGTTATCCCAATTGCTATGGATAGTAATATTGTAAGTGCTGCTGCAACCAACCCCAACACAAGGTCATTGACAGTCCCCCATAAAAACAGAGTCCATACGTCTCTACCATGGGGAGTTGTACCTAGCAAGTAATAATTTCCAGATGGATATTTTCCAGGTGGTAAACCCCCATAAAGGGCTAACAGGCTAATACCAGTTGCTGAGTATGCAGCTACACTTCCATCAGGTTCAACTACCAATAGCTCATCTATTGATTTATTAGATATTCCTAACAATCTTATTAAAACTGGCTGATAATTCCTTAATGATGGAATAGATATAACCCAGTTTATAACACTATGGCTTCCGTTGAGTCCAACATTTAGTAAATTACCGTTTGATTCCTCTATAAATATTCTATTACCTACAGGATCATAATATGCTGGTACATAAGAAGTTCCACTTATAGTATACGAAAAAACAGGAGAACTTACGTTGATGTCATAATTACTTTCCAACGTTAATTGAACCATGTACTCCGTATGGGTTAAATTTGAAAATATTAATAAACTGTTGCTTTCTGTAACAAATTCCATTGTTGTTAGGGGGTAATATGATGTTAAAAGAATTTTTATATAATTTGTTGAATTTTGTGTTGTATAGTTAACGAATATTGGCAGGGAGATTATTGAACCGTTTGAAAGTGATAAAATATATACATTTGGAGTTGCAAAAAATATGTTTGTATTTGAAATATCGGAATAAGATCGTTCGTTGTTATAGAGGGTATTTATAGTTGTATTTGCATTTATATTTTTTCCCAAATTTAATTTCCACAATACATGACCATTCGTTGCATTCACATTGTACAAATATCCATCATTGGCAGGAATTGCTATCATCTGTGTTGGGTATGGTGCGTTAGGAGGCATGGTAGCTGGAAGGGGGGTAGTGTATGTATATGCCGTTCCATAAACAAAAAATGAATGCGTATAGCTGTTTGTAAAGTGGGATACCCACATGTTATTTGAAGTTATTGTTTTGGTATTAATGGTTAGATTCATTCCATATAAGGTTCCATTGTTGCTTAATGCGTATAGTTGTAATCCATATTCACCAGCAGAACTTGGTTGGCTAAAATATGTACTTGTTGCTATAGGGTCTGTTGGTGCATTAAACAATGGATTTGATGTAAACACTCCATTCAATTTAACTTGGGTTAGAAAAATTGGCTTACTGATATAATTGCCATTTAGTGTATATTTGGCATAAAATATAGATATATACCCTGAACTGTTATATACCTCACCAACCAAATAAGTGGGGTTTGTGGATTGCCCTAATTCTAATATTTCTGCAAATCCGTATGAAAACCCTTCGGCATTGTTAATGTTTGTATTATAACTCCATACTTTGCTATGGTTTAATACATTATACTCGTATATCATACCGCTTTTTGTTGCTAAATATGCGTAATCAGTATATGTACCAGATGCACCTATAACTAAAGGGGATGCTATTACTGGTGATGAAAAAGAGATGTTAGCTAGCCTTTGCGCTACATATTCATCCTGTGTAGGGGCTGTAAATCCTTGGCTGTATGGTGCAATAAAAGGTGTTAAAATTGCTAAAACAACAAAGGCTAATACTATGCCTAAACCAATTACTCCAACAGTACTTTCTTTGTATAATTTCCAACTTTGTTTTAGCCTTCTGTAATTTACCCTTGCCATTTCATTAATTCTATATTTGTCTATTGCCATTTTTTACCCACTCTCACGCCTTTACTCTAGGATCGAGTAATCCGTACACTAAATCTGCTGCAAGATTAGAGAATACTACTGTCAATGCTAACAAATAGAAGGTACCTTCTAAAACAAAAAGATCTTTTTGCATAACTGCTTGGTACATAAGCAATCCCATACCAGGAATAGAGAACATTTCTTCAGTAAATAAGGCACCACCTAGCAAACCACCTATTGAAAGAGTTATCGAAGTTACTACAGGAAGCATTGCATTTTTAGCTGCATGCTTTCTCATTATTTGCCATTCTGTAAGGCCTTTGGCTTTTGCTGTAAGTATATAATCTTCACCAAAAGCTTCTAACATAGCTTGCCTCATCAACAAAATTACCCCTGCTAGGCTAATTATAGTTAATGACAAAATTGCCGCTTCAAAGTGCCATAGAATATTGATTATGGTTGCACCTAACCCTATCTGCTTTTCTAAACTACTAAGAGACGTACCACTTGATGTTGTAGAATACAGACCACCTAAAGGTATCCAATGTAAATCAAACCCAAAAAACAGTAATATGAGTAGAGCAAAAAAGAAAACCGGAATAGAATAAAAGAATAAAGATACAACAATTGTTATGAATTCCGATGCCTTTCCTCTTTTCCATGTTATGTAAATACCTATGAGAATACCTATAGCATAAGATAATATAGTAGATATGCCGACTAATAATAATGTCCATGGGGCTCTTTGTACTACTAATGCTGTAACTTGTGTACCTGGTTGAATTGAAAGGGATATACCCCAGTTAAATGTTAACATATCCCAAATGTACCACCCTATATATTCAAATACCTGTGGGAATTGAAAAGCATTTTGTGGTATGTGATATTGAGCCATTAAATTATCAACTGCACGTGGTGTCATATGAGGTGCAAGTTTTAACATGGCTATAGGATTGCCAAGCATATTGAATATTATATAGTTTAGAACTAAAATTGCTAGAATTGTTATTACTGTCTGAATTCCCCTTTTGACTAAATATTCAGTAAATTTCATATATACACCTTATTTTAGCTATTAAACATGTTTTAACTATTAAGTTCATATTTGGTTAGCGATATATAAACATTGCTAAAATTTCTGTTGTGTTGAATAAATACAACTAATATTTTATAACTATAGTCTAGAGTTTTGCGTTAATTTTATCTAATGAATTAGATGTAAATAAACCTAAACTTTTTAATATTTTCACTGTTGATTTATATGGATTTTCTATTGCACTTATCATTGCATCAATTGCATC
>Ga0080003_1000156_pt1 | contig 48977 bp, 47 predicted proteins | sample JossMetagenome_FD_69206 | JGI IMG/M metagenome (GOLD analysis project Ga0080003, IMG submission 69206) | Hot spring microbial communities from Joseph's Coat, Yellowstone National Park, USA - JC2_E (SPADES assembly) (version 2) | ecosystem: Environmental > Aquatic > Thermal springs > Hot (42-90C)... | reverse complement strand
GTTCAAGTGTGCCTTCAATGTGAACATGAAGCTCTGCCTTTGGTATTCGCTCTACGATCGAAAACAGCCTATTGTCTGACATTTTGTATATTTTTGACTGTATGATAATTAAGCATTGTGCATGTTTAATGCTCTTCCTCTAATACCTTAATATCCTGAAGGTGGGCTCGCCCAGAAACCTGTAACTGGGCATGACAAAATAATTGCAGAGTTAAAGTTATATACATAAAAAAGAAAACTTTGATAAGCCAGGGGGAGCTCGAAAGGGCTGAGAAGTCCAAATGGACTAACCCCAGGAACCTGATCCAGGTAATACTGGCGGAGGGATTGGCGTTTGAATAAAAGTAAAAATAATGTAAAAAAATGGCTTTTGAGATCAAGCGTTAAAGGTGGTTATCCTTGACCACTTCTTACCAGAAAGCTATAATAGCTTCCACATCATCCAGCTTCTTTTTATGGGGTATAATATCCACAATAGGTCCGCTTGCAGCTTCTGGGAGCCTTATAGGTTCAATTTCTAGCCAATTAAAGACCGCTTTCCTATTAATCGGTCCCATATTTATTCTGCTGGGAAATGTTTCAATGGGTTATATATCAGACCATATCGGTAGAAAAAGATCTTTCATAATAACCATGATAGCTTACGCTTTAGGGCTTGCATTGATAGTATCCTTTACCCTATTAAGAGGAATAATTGGAGTTGCTTCCGGCCTTGCATTGTCACAATTTGGGATAGGGGGTGAAGAGCCTCCATCACTTTCACTGCTTACGGAGGATTTTTCTGTTGATGAAAGGACCCAACTTCTGGCCCTAGTTCCTAATTTTGCTAACATTGGAAGCGCTTTCATAACAGGTTTACTATTTATCACAAACATAAATTCAGCATATATTATAATGTTCTCGACAATTGTACTTTTGGGCATCCTTATATATTCCAGAATCACATTACCTGAATCATTTAGATGGCTTTCTGGCAAAGGATACAGCGACAGAGCGATAAAAGAGAGGGAAAAGCTAAAGATACAGAGAGATGGAATAAAAATTAAGCATCCGGGCTACACAATTGCAATAATAACGCTTGCATTGATCGGTATTTCGCAATACCTAACTTTTGGATTGATGGCTTACGTTATTGGCCCCTACGAATTTCCGTCTTCTATTTTTGATGATCAAATAATATTTATTGCAACGCTGGGTGCATCACTAGGAGGATTCATCGCAGCCAGGCTAGTTACACGTGGTAGAAAGAGCTTTACTCTTTATTCATATATGGGTGGTTTTATCAGCATGTTACTCATATTGTTACTGGTTGGATATATGAAAAATTTGTTAGTTTTCCTACCCCTGTTATTCTTTAATATGATAATGAGCGAGTTTGGTTGGGTTTCGCGAACCACCCTTGAACCAGAAACTTTTCCCACCAGAGTCAGGGGGACAGCCATAGGGTTAATCAGAATGTTTCCAATGGTGGCATATATAGCATCAATCTATCTGACAAGCAGTCTTAACATATATCAATTTATTCTATTTAACATTGCACTGTGGGGGATTGGCTTTGCGGGAGCTCTGATATGGTTCTATCTTGGATTTGAGACAAAAGAAATAAGTGCAGATTATTTAGAATAGAAATAAATATCATGATACCATGGTGGGAGCAGCCAGGTGTTCTAGCAGCACAACACCGTTGAGCTTGCAGCAGTAATACAAAGAGGTGAACTGCCCTGTCCTCACTAAGGCTCCCCACTTCATCGAGTGCTTTCGCACATACTTGACAGGTATTCCACTATTCAGAGGCCTGATAAACCATGAGCATCCCCGTTCTATAGGAAAAGCCATTTCTTTCTTTCTGATAAGAATTATTTACAAAAAGGCTTTACAAAAACTAAGTATCTCATGGAAGAAGGCTTTTGCCCCTTAAATATCTCTATGAATAAATTATATTTACCTTAAAAAAATTGATTTAAAAAAGTTTAATCTATTTGAATTCTCTTTCCTTTGCCACTGAGTGGCGACTTGGGCTCGAAGTTTATCTGCAATATGCCATTGACAAAGGAAGCTTTGGCGCTGTCAGGATTTATTTCTACATCCAAAGGTATTTCAACTTCATACTTCCTGTTCATTCCCTCAGCCTCTACATGAACGTTCCTTTCTCCAGCTTCAACGTTTATTTTATCCTTTTCTGCACCCGGCACTTCCACTATTATGGATATTTTGTTTCCTTTTGGATCATTTATAACGTCATAATACGGTTTTATAACATTGCTCCTTTTAATTCCCCTGGGACTTGGCGAGATGTTGCCGAATTCCCTCACTACTGGCTTTCCCTCTTCATCAGTGGTCCATGAGAAGCCATAGAAAAATGGTCCTTCACCTCCCTCTTCTTCTAATGATTTAAATATTCTGTCAAACATTTCATCTATTTCTTTAAAGTATCTCCAAACATCGTCTTCCCTTCTTCTTCTAAATGGATCTATGCTCATAAATTTATTTCCTTGAACTGATATATATTAGTTTTTTTGCAAAATCAGTACTGCCAAGAATCACATTATTCGAGTAAACTTTATGGAAAGTTTTTTAGTTTCATTATCTATCATTACATGATATGCAGATGTTGATGGTCTAATTCCCCTAAGGAACACATCATTTTCATACACATAAGTGGCATATATTATGCTAGCATATTTTTTCTGCACTTCCAGCGTTTTTAGCCAGCTGTATCCAAATCCAATGACCGTAGCCTTTTGTCGGGACTGCGCAGAAGTGAACTTCCTAACAACATCTTCATACTGTATAGGATCCTTCATGTATAATGCTTCATTTGATAATGCGTCATAAATATGCAGTGTTTTTTTATTTGAAAGCATTGATTCATACTGCTCTATGGCCTTACGGTTTTCGGCTTCCTCTGAAGTTTTAAATATAAATATTTCGGGGTTTTCGAGTCCTGTGAGTTTTTTTATATCATTCATAATTGATGAATGTTCCTCGTCTGGCCTTAGATAGAGAAGCACCTGAAATCCCTTGTTTAAGAAATGAGAAACCATTAGCATTCTCATATAATAACTAAAAATTGCAGGTGTTCTGTGATCAAGAATAAACAATATTCTCCCAAGAAACTCCTGACCATCCCCTATTTTTATATCCTCAGGAAAAACTATTGGATTATAACCATAAATTTCATTTTCTATATTTACCGAACCATCAAAGATCGTGACACCGCTTTCCAAGGTAAAATTGTATCTCCGCTTGGAAATCATCCTATCCCTATCCTTTTCAATCTCGGCGTATCTTGTTATTTTTCCTTTGTCTACCTCCAGCTCAACCCTTATTATTATATCACTTATGTAACTAAGCCTGTCGCTCAGCATAGTTGATCCTTCAGTTATGAGGATAAGTGATGCCTTATGCTGTTTTGCGGAGCTGTAGATCACTTGTAAAAGCGTTCTCATTCCAAAATCACTTTCAACAGACTCAAGCATGGCATCAATAGAATCTATGACAACTACAGCACCACCCTCCATTTGAGTTATTATTTCCGAGACCTGTCTGTTTAGCGCCCTCCCAGAACCGCTTAGTCCCCTCCTAAATTCTATGTTTTTATTTTTATCGATCCCTAGCCTTTCCATCTTCTTTGTCAATGAATCCAATGTTTCATTGTATGATACAAAAAATGACTTTTTAACATCCTTCAACGACCTGAGAACTAGGGTTGTTTTACCAACACCAGGTGAACCCTTCACAAGCGTTATCGTCGAAGGTCTAGTTATATCTAACATGATACCATTAATATCATTACAGCGCTAATATTTATTCTTAACTAGAGGTAATGAAGGGTAGATCACTGCTATTCAGTCTAAATTATAAATACTATTCTGCACGTAATCCCCTGTTAACTGCCCTGAATTCTCGGGCATAGCATCCCAGTTCATTGAAAACTTTTACACATAATTGACATATATTCTAGTTATATGTGAGAGGGATTAAGGATATTATTATTAGAAAGCCAGTTGACATAACGCATGTACCCCGGAATGGATCTTCATAAGGCAACTATAAATGCGGCTGTAATGGATGAAAATGGCACTGTGCTAAATGAAGTAAAAATAAAGTCTGAACCAGATAGCCTCATGAACTTTTCATATTTAATACCTAGCGGATCTGGCATGTTAATAAGTAGCTCACATGATTATGAATAAATATGGTTAGTCTTTTACCTAATGTTTTCTGGCACAGCCAACAATATCAAAGCGAACTATCCAACTCTCATCAGTAGATCAAAACTTTTGTTGATTTTTATGATGCTTTTGCTATTATACCAGATTTTAAATGCGATCTTTGTCCAAAAACTTTAGGCAAGGCTAAGCAAGCCATCAAATTGCACTGATTAACCTAAATTATCCTTATTATTATACTATAAAAATAGCGCTTTAATCCAAAAATAACGCATGGTTTAAGCTAGTAAAGTTAGTTATCTCATTATGTTTAAAATAAATAAAAGCTATCTGAAGATTGTAACGTATACGTTAGAGATTAAAGCTTCAATTATTAATAAAAACTTCACATACATACTGAACTGTTACCTTTTGTAGTTCATAAAAACCCAGATGTTGTATAAAAGCACTGCAAAGCTTCCTTAAGCTGTAAAGCTTTGATGTTGTCTTTGGCAAAAACTGGTTTATCATCCTGTACGAAGTCTCTATAGCCCACCTCTTTCTGAATATCCTTCTTATAGCTTTAGGCTTCGGTGTTTGTTGCGAAAACTAACAGCTCGTTTCTGCCTTTAATAGCTACAATCCTAACAACAGTTGCCTGTTCCTCTGGCCTTTTCCTCTCGCTGCTTGTTGTGTAAATTAAATTATCCCCCTCTTTGAACTTCCCTTTTGCCCTCATTATGAAATTTATTCTGTTAAGGTAATTTATTATATCAACTGTGTAGTATCTTGCATCTAAAAGCAAAATTTTAACCTTTATACCAAGCTCAAATACTTTGGATAAAAGCCTCCTCACGTGTTCAACCCTACTTTCGTTATTTACAGGCGTAACCGCAACGGTTAACTTTTAATCTCCTATAACAACAGCTGCCGTTGCGAACTGATAAGCCCACTTAGTGCCGTTTTTATGTTTAGTCCCTTTTATGCCTTCAGCGTTAACATCGCCATAGAACATTATATCGTGCCAGTCCATGGCAACGATGACAGGTTTTTTAACGCCCCCATTTCCCTCATCTTCTTTCTTTAATATTTCTTCATTGTACTTTAGAACTCGCTCTGGGTCCTGTTGCTTCAGGTTGTTCCTTACAGTTTGTCCGCATACATCAATGGATGAAGCAGTCCCCTCAACATAAGAATTTATTATTGAAGAAAGAACTATTACTTTCTTTATCGATTCGCTATCTCGAGCCTTTATATTCATAGCCTTGTCGATCGACTCATAAATATATAATAAGTAAGTACTTGTTACCAATGTTAGATCGCAGGATGCTGTTTATACTGTCCATAATGTTAAACAGCCATCCTGCACTAAAAAAGTTTTGATCTACTGTCACGGAAGGGGACTTTCGCCCCCTTAACCCCAATTAAGTTAAAAGCGTGTATTGTTCCTTATTTTGCAGCTTTTCTATGTTATATTTATTTTTCCAAAATTCATTAAGCACTCTTTTGACTAACTATAAAACATCATCATTGATTTATAACATCCCCTGATTCCAGCACCTGAACCACTTCTGGCCTAAGTATTTCAAGAGGTAGCTGTTTGCCCTCAACCAAAAGCTTCCTGATCTTTGTCTGACTTGTATCAATGTGATATTCAGGGCCATGTGGGCAGACTTTTGACGAAACCATCATGCCGCACTTTGTGCAGTAAAATACTTCATCGTATTTTATCGGCTTTACACCAACATCGTATCTGTCAAATATTCTCTGACCGTCATATGGATCATAGTAGTTCCCAACCCCTGCCTGATCCCTTCCAACTATGTAGTGAGAGCATCCATAGTTCCTTCTCATTATTGCATACAGAAGAACTGCCTTTGGTCCTGCGTATCTCATTGCAATTGAGAGCGAGCCCAGAAGGACCCTGCTCTCCTTGTAGTAATTTTTGACGAACACTTCGTATGCCTTCATAATTATCTCTGGCTTGTAATCTCCCTTCTTCAGTTTACCTATAACCGGCTGTATGAACAGCCCATCAATATCGTCCCTTTCCAAAGTCATTCTCTGGATGAATTCGTGCGCCATATGGGGTGGGTTCCTAGCCTGATATGCTGCCACATTTTTCCAGCCATTCCTTTCAAATATCTTTCTGGTTTCGCTCGGTGTAAACTCATACTTTATAGCAGGCACGTTTAACCTTTTCAGCAACATCACCTTACCGGCAATTGCCGTTGTTCCCCACTTTTCAAGGTCAAGCACGTTTGGGTGCGCTATGTCCTTGGTTCCGTAAGCCTTTTGAGCAAATTCACCCTTGTCAATCCTGTACTTTTCCTCGACCTTTATAAGGGCAAACGGTTCTCCATCGATCCCGTTTAAAAGCAGCTCATCCCCGGCCCTATATCCTTCTGTGCTTCCTTCAGGAGGCGCAAGCATTATTGGAATTGTCCAAGGCAAACCATTGGACAGCTGATTTTTATTTAGCACGCTTTCATAATCCTCCCGATTCATGAATCCTTCAAGTGGAGAAAAGGCGCCTATTGCTATCTTTTCAGCATCATATACCTGTTCAATTAACGTATTAATGCGTGGCAGGTTTTCGCTTAACAGCCTTGAGGCTTCACTTTCAGCCAGATAATTTTCTACCAATTTTCCGCCGTAAGGTTCTGGTATCATTCTACACCACCATGTCGATCATATCTTTTTTCATCATAGTCCAGGTATTACTTGCAGGGTCGTATTTAGAATTTACGAATACACGCCAGTTTTTATCATCTAGTGTTGGAAAATCAGACCTGTAATAATAGCCAGGCCATCTGGTCTCTTCTCTGAAAAGAGTGTGCCTCAGCACGGCCTCTGCTGTCCAAACCCTGTGGTCTAGCTCCCATGCACGCTGTAGCTGGTGCAGATTTTCGGCTGCCAGCTTTGGAAGGTCCTCCTTGAGCATTGTGAGCAGTTCCAGGCCCCTGTTTAGAAGCACGGCATTGGTTGTGTAAAACGTTCCCCAGCCCCCAACGTACTCATCCATTATCTTTTCAAGCCTTATTACCCCCTGATTTGGGTACAGGTAAGCCGGTGAGACTGTACCCCTCACGATGACGTTTTTATATACTTCATAGTTTTCTAGAGGCTTGAACACTGTCAGCTTGAGGGATTTAATATAATCATCATTAAGATGCGGGGTGTAGTCCCTGTGGTCCTGCACGTACTTTACTGCCGCCTTTGCAGCAAGCCTTCCCTCTGTGAAAGATCCCGAGGAAAACTTGTGAGCTGATGCTCCAACAGTGTCACCTGCTCCAAAAAGCCCTTCTACGGTTGTCATTCTGTTGTAGCCCCAGAAATAGTCCTTTGGAGAAATGTCGCTCGGCCCGCTGGTCCACGCGCCGGCACATGTCGCATGTGACCCCATTACATACGGTTCAGAAGCCTGGAGTTCAGCCGGCCTGTACTTTGGATCCAAATTCTGAGATGCCCATACGATCGATTGGCTCACCGTCATATCAAGGAAGTCCTCCCATCCCTCCTCCTCTTTTTCCTTTGTGTTGAGGACCTCTTCTGTATGCATCAATATTGGGCCCCTGCCAGCCTTAATTTCCCTGATCATTGAATCGTTCCTGAGACATGTTGGAAACGGTTTTGCATCAACATAATTGCCGTAGAGCTTCCTCTGTTCATCCACGTATTTCCTTTCATATTCCTCACCATAGGCGTTTCTTGCCACTGCCTTCATGGCCAGGAACCATGCACCTACAGGCCCATATCCGTCCTTAAACCTGGTAACCACAAGCCTGTTTTCCATCTGAGTCATTTCTGCTCCCACCTTTATCAGAAGCGCATAAGCAGAACCTGTGCTCCATGGGGAGTACCACGTCCTGCCGGCCCCTTCTCCAACTGAACGTGGCCTGAAAATATGTGTTGCACCGCCTGAAGCCACTATCACAGCTTTTGCCCTGAACACGTAAAATGTCCCATCTCTCACGCTAAAACCTGCTGCTCCTGCAACCCTGTTAGGATTGTCACTATCAAGTAGCAGGTGTGTTATCATTACCCTGTTGTATATTTCACTTGCAGACTTTTGCGCTGCCTCAGCAACTATGGGCTTAAACGATTCGCCGTGGATGAGAACCTGCCATCTGCCCTCCCTTTTATAGTGACCTGTTGATTGATCCTTCATTATTGGCAGACCCCATTCCTCAAAAAGGTGGACTGATGAATCAACGTGCCTGGCAATATCGTACAAGAGGTCCTCCCTTATGACGCCCATGAGGTCATTTTTCGCATACCTTACGAAATCCTCAGGCTTATTTTCATTCCACTTTAATCCAAGGAAAAGGTTGATTGCGGAAAGGCCCATAGCAACGGCCCCGCTTCGCTCTATGTTTGCCTTCTCAACCATTACTATTTTAAGATTTCTGCCCCAGTACCTTGCTTCATACGCAGCACCGCATCCTGCCATTCCACCGCCAATTATCAAAATGTCGCTGTCAACGTACCTTGTTGATTTTGAAGACCTGGTGCTCATTGTGCCTTACCCCCAAGCTCTGGAAGCCCCCCTATCCCCATTATTTCTGGTTCATGAGAAAGGAGCTGATCATCAAGCTTACCATTTATGGGAAGCTCCTGCGGCGGCCTTATTGACCCGAATTTTGTAGTTCTTATCGGAAATGTGAATTCCTTTGTTTGCCCGTTTCTGTATTTGATTTTCCACGATATTTTTCCTTCTTCAGGCTTTCTGGCAACTGTAACTGAATGGTCGAGGGGACATATATCTGCATATCCCCTCATATCCACGGCATTCTGAGGGCAGGCCTTGACGCATGAATAACATTCCCAGCAGTATTCAGGTTCAATGTTATAGGCCCTTCTCATAGTTTTATCTATGTGCAAAATGTCGCTTGGGCATATGTCCACGCACTGACCGCATCCATCACACGAAGCAACATATATGAAGCTTGGCATTTTCATTCACCTGGCAATCTGGATTCCACCTTGCCCTTTTCCATCTTATCCTGTATTATCAGCCCTGCCTTGTAGAACATGTGCGGAAACTTGGTCCAGGGAACAGAAATAAACAGGAACGCTATTGAAGATAAGAAAGCAGCAAGGATCACCTCTGATGCAATTAACAGCCCACTGTTTATGGACCACAACAATGCCACTCCGAGAACGGCATAGACCATGACGTTTAATACAAATATGTCCGCTCTTCTCAATTTGTACACAGGATCACCATCAACCCTTACATTGGCCCTCTGAGGAAGGAACCATAATGCTCCGACAAGAAGCATTACCCAGCAGATCAATAGCAACGCCTGCAGCGAATAATAATATATGGACAGCGATGATGCAAGCGAAGTTACAAAGGTCTCAATGAATAGCACTACAATTGATATTATAAAGCCCCACATCATTAACAAGTGAGATGCCCTCCTCTGAACGCTGCACTTTGAAAACTGTGCAGAAGTGGCTATATCGATAAATATGGCATTCAGGGCAGCTTTAATATCAAATCCCTTTGCCCCCCTTGCCTTCCTGTCCCTTATGGTGTACTCAAGCTTTTTACCACCTATAAAATCATAAAGCATTCCCACTATCACAAACAGAATCATCAGAATAGTGAAAACCTGTAGGTATATTGCAGGCACTATTGAAAAGATATCCACGACCATTTTAACTCAGCCTTCTAACCCTCACGTTTTTGTATATTTATGCTTATCATCGAACTTTGCCCTACAAATAACGTTAGTTATAAAAAGAATAAACTTTTTCGAGGTTAATTGCTGCACAATCGACAAAAAATTCTTTAAATATCAAACATACATTTGATTAGAAACCAGTTTTTGACGATCTTTTAAATGGCAAGGGCTTAATTATATGCCATTTCTCTTAACAAGTTGATCCTTCACAATTGGAAAAGATAGATAAATTGCTCATACAAATTTAACTAAATCGTGGGTAAGTGGCAATAAAGCGGACCCAAGATATTTAAGGCGCAACCGGTGGTATGCCTCACAAAAATACTTACCTATATGGTGAATTCAATTCTCACTATACCTTTAATGGTTAACCCTTTAAATGCCGGCCTTTTTCATTGAATGCTCCCTACTATGCCTTAAAATTATGTGCAGAGCTTTGTGCGGGTCACTAATGCCCTTTAACATTTCTGAAAGTTCTTTTTCGCCAATATATGAAAGCCATTGCACTATATGCCCCTCCTTCAAATGGTATTCAACACACGCAGGATCCTCGATTGAAAGCCTTTTGATTTCACTTTCCAACTCTTTAAGGTTATGTGATGTTCCAATTACTCGATCGTAGGATTTGAACAGAAATGGTTCTTTACTCATAGTTTGTTCTTTGTAATAATTTAGCTTAAAAGAATTGCTCGATAATCAACCTTAAAACTGATGAGGTCTCTGATAAATTTCTCTAGAAGGACGAAATGTTGTACTTGCCGGAATGCTGATAATTAGCCGTGTGAACGGTGAATATCTGCAAATTCTAAAAACTCTTTTTGGGAAGTGGTCAACAGAACAATTGAATAGGACGATGAACAGAGCTTTTTGTTGATAGTATCCATATCATTTAACCAAATTGAGATAAAAAAAATAAATTACTTAAGAGATGTATCCTTGTGCGTTTATTTTCAGATGTAGTAGATAGTGTAGTGTAATCCAGGCTCCTATCAGCACCATTATCATGAAGAGGAAGCTTGAAACCGCCATCTGGATGTTCCCGCTCAGTATGTGGCCTGACGCGCACCCGTTTGCCATTCTGGCACCAAAAAGCACCAAAAATGTGCCGATAAATGCACCAAATGCTCTAAGGGTTGCACTGCTGCCAAACCTGTGCTGCCATACTGACGGCACCTGTGGTTTAAACCCCATGAACCTTTTGCTTATTATTATTGAGGAAACAAGTCCTCCCAGGAATGTCCCGAGGTCAGAAAATGGCTCCCATCCTATTTCACTGAATGGATTATTGACTGGTACGCCGTTTACTATGTGTAAACCACCAAACAGCTGGAAGTACGGGTTGGATGCTGCCCACGCAGGGTTAATCATGTACGAAATCTGAGCCCCTATCCATGAATATGTTGTTGATTCACCGAATATCTGCCTCAATATTATCACAGCCACAGCCGCTATGGTGAATTCAAGTCCCAGAATAATTATCGACCTGGCGTTCTGTATGCTGCTTTCATTGATCAGGTTTGTTATGTACGGTCTTGCATTGGGATATTTCCTGCTTTCTTCATCTATGACTTCATTGAACTTTGTGACGTCTCTGTTGGCACCTGCCAGGTGATATGCGCAGGATTGCTTTGTAGTCTGCTTTGGGAACCTGGGAAGGAAGAAGAACACTGAAAGGAGTATCAGTCCAAACACCAGGCTTACACCAAATATTTCCGCCCTTGAATCTAAGCCGAAAACCGTTGCCCATGTCAGTGGCCCAAAGTTAAGCGTGTCCCAGAAAAACCCTCTTGCCACGCCAAATATGGCTGACCACGTGAATGCCCCTAGCAATCCCCCAAGCACTGCATATATCGCATCCCTTCTTCCCTGTCCAAGCGCTATCCATACCGTGCCCGGGAAGTAGCCTGCAATTCCCACGCCTGCACCGAACAGAAGTCCTCCCACCACAATGCCAAAAACAAACAGGTCCTTGATCCCAAAGTTTGGGTGAGGCACAAAGAGGTTCAATGAATAGAGCAGAATTGCTCCAAGCCCTATTGCAAACCCAAAGCACACCATGAGGAATCTGTCCTGAAAGGCCATTACCCTAAATAGCGTATCAGGGTCAGAAAAGTTCCACAGTTCCAGCGGTATGGCAAGAAGCAGCCCTGCTACAATTCCAAGCAGGAGTGGTGCCTTGTACACATGTAGCACCGTTTGCATGTAAATTCCATAGGTTAGCATGGACACAGATACAATCAGTAAAACGACGCTTGCAGCCCAAAATACCTCCTTTCCTTTTTTATCGTCGATCAATTTTGGTCAGCTTTGTGGTTAAAAGTTCATATATATAACTATTACTCAAAAACTTGATAAAAATTTCTTTTTTATGATTAATTATGCAAATATTTGTCAAAACTTAAATAATATCCAAAACATAAGTTATGCATGATAGGGAAAGTATTTGTGATATGCACCAGCGGAAGGGATGACATAAACAATACAAACATGGCAATCAGCTTTGCTTTAGGGGCCAGAAAGAACGCCGGCGCTGATGTATCATTCATGTTCCTTGGGAGGGGTGTTGAAAACCTGCTAAAGGAAGCCGCAACGGCACAGCAGACCGCTGAACTGATAAAGAGCATGCAGGAAGCTGGCATAGATGTATCCTACTGTGGCGTATCACTTAAGGGTCTTGGCTTTAACCACGATATAATCATGCAGATAGCAACCGAAGTGATGGGTGGAGTCCAGACCGTCAAAAAAATAGGTGATGGTTACAGTGTGGTCACATTCTGATAAGATGGTGAAATGATTCCATGATAACAGCTGTTCAGCTTGCGCTGTCTGTGATTTCTGGCGTAGTCGTTGGGTTTTCCCTAGGTCTAATAGGCGGTGGAGGTTCAATTCTCGCAGTTCCGCTGCTTCTGTATTTTGTTGGACTTGACACTATACCGAATTCTGCGCATATAGCGATTGGCACAACAGCACTGGCCGTAGGTGTAAATGCATACATTAATTCATACATGCATCTTAAGAAAAGGAACGTGGCACCACGCATAGGGGTGATATTTGCAGGCGTGGGACTCATAGGGTCTCTGGTTGGAGCTTTCATGGGCAGGATAACACCCGGTGGTGACCTTCTGACATATTTTGCAATAGCAATGATAGTGCTTGGCATATATATGACAGCTAGGAAGGAAGGTTCTTCAGCTGGCACCGTGCATGAGGTCGATAGAGTGCTGCAAGCAAAGGAGGGATGCAAGAAAATAACCCGTTCACTTTTTGCAAAGGTGGCCGGCTTCGGCTTTGTTGTAGGCCTGCTGAGCGGGTACTTTGGTATTGGTGGAGGCTTTCTTATAGTGCCAAGCCTGATGTTTTCTTCGGGGCTCTGCATAACTAGAGCAATAGGCACAAGCCTGCTCAGCGTAGGAACGTTTGGTGTTGCCAGCGGCCTTGAATACACAGCTTACGGAGAGACTATACTGAGCATAGCCCTCATGTACATAATAGGCGGAGCTGCTGGAGGTTATGCAGGAACAAGCCTTGCGGTTAAAGCGCCAAAAAAGGAACTTAGACTGGTTTATGGTGCAGTGATAGTTTTGGTGGGCATATATATGCTGCTAAGAGTGCACGGGATCTAAAAAATAAACAATTAATGATATAACGAAAGCTATACTATTTTTATTATTTCCTTAAGGTTCGCAGACACATATATCGGTGCAAGTTCGTCCTTTGTTATGTTTCTGGCTTTTATTGACGCACCGCAGGCATTATTTTAGCAGATTATTTGAAATATATCAAAAACATGATGATTTTTCAAAAATATGAACCAACTGCTATTCATACATTAAACACTTATAACCATGCAATGTATCAATAAATAAAACCATGAGAGCTGTTGGGGTGATAGGCGCGTCATATACCAGATTTGGGGAAAGGTTCGATTCAAGCATGTCTGAGCTTTCCTGGGAGGCCTTTAAGGGGGCAATAAGTGAAGCAAACATCGATTCAAGGGAAATAGATTATTCTGTAATTTCTAACATGGGAGGGTGGAGCAGCGAATCGCTACCGGCAGTAATTGTATCTGAGTCGTTGGGAATCAATCCCAAAGGGTCTGTTAGGGTGGAAGCCGCATGCGCATCAGGGAGCTCTGCCATAAAGCTGGCGCACGATATAATTTCATCAGGTCAGGCAGAAGTTGTTCTGGCACTGGGGGTGGAGAAGATGAAGGAATCACCAAACCAGACGGTAATTGAATACATAGGGAGAGCGGGAAACTACATGTGGGAGTTTGAAAACTTTGGCCTTACGTTTCCCGGTTACTATGCCCTTTATGCCACAGCATATATGTCAAAATTTGGCCTGAAGGAAGAGGACCTGTGCAAAGTTACTGTAAAAAACCACTACTATGGATCACTAAATGAAAAAGCACAGTTCAGGAATATTGTGACAGTTGAAAAGTGCATGTCATCCCCGTACATAGCGTGGCCACTTAAGCTGTATGATTGCAGCCCGATTACTGATGGGGCCGCTGCAGTGATCCTTGCCAGTGATGATTATATCAGAAAGCATGGGTCAGAAGCCGCATGGATAAGCGGGATTGGATATGCCACAGGATCTGCAAACCTGAGCAGAAGGAACGATTTTCTGGGGCTGGATGCTGCACGAGATGCTGCACATCAGGCTTATTTAAGAGCTGGTATCGATCCTGAAAACCCTGCAGCTCAGCTTGACATTGCAGAGGTTCATGACTGCTTTACAATTGCCGAAGTGCTGGCGTATGATGATCTGGGATTTTCAAAGAGGGGGGAGGGAATAAGGCTTGTGCGGGAAGGGCAGACCTATAAGGGTGGAAAAATTCCGGTGAACCTTGATGGAGGGCTCAAGGCCAAGGGGCATCCTATTGGAGCAACAGGTGAATCGATGATAGCTGAGCTATACCATCAGTTACTCCAGAGGGTAGGTGGTGAAAGGCAGGCTGATATAAGAAAGGGCAGAGGGTTGGCTCATAATGTGGGAGGTACAGGACACTATGCATACGTTACTGTCCTTTCACTTGATAAAGGTGACAGAAATGACTGATAAGCTTAAAGAAAATGACGGAACTTCAAAGGATAGTATGCCACTGATAATCGACCCCAAAACTTCTGCACTTTCATGGCTGGACCAGAGGGAGCTCAAGGTCAGGTACATCATAAGTGTTGAAAGGATAAGAAAATTTTACGACGGACTCTCAGAAGGGAAGGTTTATGCAACAAAGTGTCCAAGGTGCGGCGAGGTTTATTTTCCGCCTCAGAGCCACTGCAGCAGGTGCGGTTCAGATGAGGTTCAGTGGATCGAGCTTTCAGATGAGGGAGAGCTACTGACTTACACAATTATAAACATGAAACCGCCAAGCTTTTCACACTACCCAGATTATACGGTGGGCATAGCCAGGATGCCCGAGGGAGTTAATGTGCTTGCCTGGATAGATGGCGATCCAAGAAAGCTCAGAGTGGGGATGAAGGTGAAACTCAGAGTCAAAAGGAGGGAACCAGAAGGTTATCTGGTGTATGAGCTTGGGCTTTAAATGATTGTGAACCTTCCCGTGGCAAGCATTGCATGTTTTTTACCTTCATGTTCAGCTCATATCCATTTCTGTTATTGTTGCGCTCATTAGGCTGCTGTTATCAGCATAAACGAAATAAAATTTATGTGCACCAAAAGTGCAGCAATGGTAGAAAACGAGTTGCCGATACTGAGCCACAAACGCTGACTGATGAAAACCGTTTAAAGCAGAACTGCCCTTCGCTCAACCTGTAGTGAATAAGCTATAAAGGCTTGACATCCTCACAGCCCTAAAGTAAATGTGGTTCCTTCAAGGCTGATCATAGGTTCGTGGTTTATAGCTTTCATTCTCACTGTTTCATTGCTAGCAGTTACCCACCCCGCTCCAGCGGTAGACCACAGGCTGTGCCTTCAACCACTTACCCCTATCCTCATATGACTTGGGGATATGTTTCATCATGTTTATTGCTCCGTTCAAATCAGCGTTTATTACATTTCATGTGTGAGGACACTCAAACAAACCCCTCTTAATTCTTCCGTCTTCGTGAATTTCCCCACAAATAGAACACGTCTTAGATGTATTTGATTCATTAACAGGCTTTCATGCCATATTCTTTGCCACTTGCTCCACGTTTGCCCCGTGCAATGCTGACTTGTATTTTTCATAAACTATTTTTTCTGTTTTTGCGGAGCTCGTGCCTCTTGTACTGTTCTAGCCTCAACTTCGTTCCAGCAGTTCACAAATGATTTTCCAAGCCAGCTTAGCTCTGGTTACCTTTCTGGCAATGACTGTATTTGTTCTGCGCATGCTCTTTGTTACGTATTTCTCATTAATGAGTTACGTATTGCAATTCATCTTTTCTCTAAAGGTCAAAGCTTTCTCGCTCATGCATTAGTAACACATCAACAGTATGAGTTGTCTGTGGGTATGCTAATGGATCTATCAGACCGCGTTTTCTTGTGCCCTAAATGTGGATTGATTACGGCTATAATGCTTAACACAGTTTGTGTAGATTATCACGAACGCCTGTGGGCAGCATCTGCTAATTCCTGAGGCTGTGTACAGCAACCCTGAAGGAAACAGCTTCGCGAGGTGTGATGTAACCTCCGAAAGGGCGTGATAGTTCACACGAATATCATCTCATTAATGCTGCACCTAGGAAAATCAACATCAGACCAGCTATGCCATAAACAGAATAACTGCCTATTATTATCGAGGCAATTGCAACAAAAACAGTGTCAAAATTTGAAATGATGTTAGCCAAATTTATTTTATAAAAGCTACTTACCCCCTCTGATGCATAAAGAAATGAACTCAATTCAAGCACTAAACCAACCGAAACCGCAGCACCGGCAAGGACAAATAACATCCAGCTTTCTGGCAGAACTAATTGTTTTAATTCAAGGGCAATAACAAAAAAGAAAATGGTTTCTGTAACCATTATCCAGAAATTTTCAGACAGTATTTTCCCATGAATTCCCCTTAACATTATGTATGTAGCTGCTCCATAAAGAATCGCAATGACCAATCCAAGTAACATGGCATTAAAATTGAACGCCAAGTCGTTCTCCATTTCAGCTACAATCAATCCGGCAGTTATTATCAGTGATGAAAGCACGATCCTTTTTATCTGTCTGCTGTTTGCTTCATAATTTATTCCTGTAAGGATTAAAAATACAATTATTGAAGCCGGTACAAACCCATAAGCAGATGAAAGCTGGGTAAGTTTCATGGAAAGAAATAGCAGGAAATTTGCAAATGAAAAAAGAAGGCCGGAAATTAACCAAGTAGGTTCAGGCCTTGAGATTTTTCCCCTTGATATTATCAGCGAAAACAATATTGCAGAGGAGTAAACAAAAAGACCGGAAGTTGAAGGCGTTGCCCCCCACTTTAGACCAAGAGCTATGAAGCTGCCCCAGAACCCGTAGAATATGGCACTGGAACCTGAAGTAATTATTACCTCATAGCTATTTTTCAACAGATTTTTCACTTCTGGATATAATTTTCAGAACAACCTTTATCAGAATAAGAAATGCAATTGTTAAAATGACAACCGATATCGCTAATGCAGCAGGGTTAATCCATCTATAGTAGTTAAATAGAAATATCATCAAAAGTGAGGCAAATCCAAATGCGGCAAGCATATATGTGAAGGTAACATTAATAAATTCCAGTTTAAGCTGATGGTTGATCTCTACCGATTCCCCAACAAGCCTCAGCCTTTCCTCCATCATTTTGTTTAGGTCATCAACACCCATTACCTGTGCGGCCACCTTCATAGCCATGCTGACACCTGAATATCTGGTGTTTGTTATTGAATAGTAAAAGTCAAGCTGCTCTGTAAGTTCCGACTTGAGCGTCGCAATATCGCCCTTGGATTTTCTTCCAGTTCTGATCCTTTCATCATAATCTTTCAGCAGCGTAATTTCAACCCTCAAGGGTTCTATTTCCACCATATAATCGATATAAGGGGAAATATTAAGCGCGTCAGAAATTCTTGCCATGTACCCGGCACTTTCTAGATATTGTGCGATGTCTCTTCCCGCATCAGTTATGCTATAATTGATTATCCCCGGCAGTAGGTTTACTGGATCAGATTCATACATGACAATTGCACCATTAATTCCAAAGTAAAGTTTGATATTTTTCAGCATGGAAGCATCATTATTCAAAATTTTGCTAACAAGGTTTTCTTTTGCATAACTGTAAGTTGGATCAATGTTTGTCATACCATAAAGTTCATCTGGCCCAATATCTTCATACTTCTGCAGGTATGTTACAAAATAGACTGTAATGGCACCTGAATGTTTCCTCAGGTTGTTCAGAACTCTTTGAACCACTTCTTCAGCCGTCAAGAGATCTTCGTTAAGTTTGAATTTTAGGCTTCTACCGCCAAGCATTTGTATTATTTCATCTGTTGATTTTGATACTCCGCCGAAATTAATCAGAAAGTAAAATATAAAGACACCACTGTCGCTTGCCTTTACAAATAACTTGGATTGGAGGTTTGTACTATATTGTATTTCTGCACTTATGCCAGGGACCTCAAAAATTACCTGCCCAAGTTTGAGGTAGTCCTGACCAAAGTTAAGAAGCGTTGAATAGAGGATGAGCGCGTTACCTTCATTGGCTTTACGCCTTTTTTCAGAAACAAAGTCATAATTCAGTTCATCCAGTCTTTTATTAAGCTCATTATAGGAAAATTTATCAGTTGTTGCAACAGCAATTAAGCCCAGCTCCCATAGCTTAACATTTGATGCCATTTTTCATGTCTCCCTTGGCCATTATAACTGAAATTTTTCTGTACCCCAATTTTTCATAAATATTCATGGCCTTCAGGTTCCTCCAGTTAACATCAAGAAATATTATTCTGGCTCCCTTTGAAACTGCAAATTCCTCAATCCTTTTTATTAGCACACCTCCAATACCCATTCCCCTGTAATTGCTATCCACTACAATATCCCAAAAGTCTGCAGTATTGCCCTCTATCAACACTACAGCATAACCAACGAACTTACCATCATAAATTGCAGAAAATACCCCAGCATTGCTATCATTAATGAGTTGTTTTAGTTGGTTAAACGTTATATTTTTAGCCCTTTCAGTTGCCAAATTTTCATCATATGCTATATCCATCTTGATTTCCATGTCTGTTATGTAATTTTCCTGCAATGCAGTTACCATGAGTTCTGCAGCCTTTTCTATTTCTTCTGGACGCATTTTTGTAATTTCCAATTTGTTCATTATATGATATAATTAATAAACTCTTAAAATATAACTTTTTACTGTGCACTAATGCCAGCATGTGTTTAGAAAGGTTACTAGCTGAATAAATTTGAGAATTTTTCATATCTCTATCTAGAAAACTTGGCATATTATTGTTTTGACATCCTCCCTCCAGTATTTCCTTAGGTTTCAAGTGTTTCACCATTGCTATCATTCATTGATTCACAATTAAAGCAGAGCCTGCCCTTAGTTCAGCCTTTAGATAAAAAGTAAAGGCTGCTGAAGCTAGGGCTATGGCAAACAATATTGCCTCAAAGGCAGCAATCCCCAGTGACTGTTCAAATGGCACAATGAAGTCTGCAAAGCCCATCACCATACCAAATGCGACGTACCTCCTTCTTCCAGTAAAAACTGCCATAACAGTCAGGTATCCCCATGAAAGGTGAAGAAGCAGTGATGATATCCTTTCAATAACTGCAAACCCTATCAGTGGCAGGGCTGCAGACAAAGGAAGGAAAAGGGATGGAGCTTCTGCATAAAGCATGGAGTAAAGCTGCGGGGAACCAGGGAGCATTACATAGTACAGTACATAGTCAAGCAAGAGCGGTATCGAAATAAGCACGCCATTCTCCCACATGGCCAGGCTTAGCCCATAACCAAATCCATCTCCTGATTTCATAGATCCTCTTGCCTGTCTTGCAACAATAAAAGCCAGACCAACCTCAAGTAGAGAGGTCTGAAGGCCATAATATATGCCCAGCATCACTGTGCCGTAATGTTGAACAAAGCCAAGAGTGAAATTCTGAAATACGATTTTCAGTGCAATTGCCGAAAAGTAAGCGATAAAGGCGTAAAGCATGACCCTGATGCGGAGTCTGCCCTTTCTGTTCAGGTACACTACTGGCCCAAATGAAAAGGCCATGACAGTTACTGGCGTCAAAAAGTACACTGGATCGATATTCATGACAGATCTTTTTTTTCATTTTTTTAAAAATTTTGATAGCGATTTCATCAATTGAAATAGTTCTAAATCCTGCCAAGCAGTTCTCTTATTTTTTCCAATTCGTCTCTGGTTTCCTGGTTCAGTGTCAACTTTACAAAACTTTCCAATTCCTTATAGATTGCCCTGTCAACAAGGTCGTCAGCATCATCTGGAATTTCTGTGCTCATCATGCTTTTGTACAAATTCATCTGGAAACCTGTATAGATAGCTAGTGCCTGCTTAAGGTTTTCATTTTTTGGTTCAAAATTCAGCGGCTGAGCAGGCACAAACAATATCGCTGTAGCGCGGTAGAACTTCTTTTCAATGTTTCCTACCCTCTCTGTTCTCGAAAGCCTTATGATTCCCGCTTCTTGCATCTTTGCCACTCTCCTCCAGACATTAACAATTTGCGTTTTCATTATGTCAGCCAGCCCTGATACAGATCTTTCACTAAAAATCAGTTCCCTGATTATTGCCCTGTTGACATGATCCGAAAAAAGAGCCGATGTTTTTTCGTCAATAACCATTACCAATTTCATAATTTGAAAATAGTTTCATAATTTAAAAGTGTTTTCAATATTTTTATGCTCCTCGACATGTGCTTTAATATCAATTGGCTGCTTGTGAACAATTCAGGATAGCTGACAGTTCGCCTATGCTAGTGCAAGGATTCAGGCAAGTTTAATTAGCTTAACACTTTATTCTTTCTGTATTGGAAGATATTGGGAAGATAACACTCCTGTTCCTTGTATCAGCCCTTTCACAGTTTCCCCTATCTCTGATAAGGTTCATTGCGCCTCTCTATGCGCTGCAGCTGGGCGCAGGCACTGTTGTGCTTGGTCTCATGGGGGCATCATATGGTACGGTTTACCTTGTTCTGGCTTCATTTTTTGGCAGATACGCTGGCCGATTTGGGCACGGAAAGATGGTAGCTGTAGGGTTGTTCCTCTATGCGCTTGTTATCGCGCTTTACCCACTGATAAGGAACCCGTACTACCTGATTTTTATAAGGGGTGGGGAGGCGGTGGGCATGTCACTTGTATGGCCATCTATAGAGGCATCATCCAAAATCGTGAATAACATGAAGAGGTCATTGATGATTTACACTCTTTCCTGGAGCGCGGCATCTTCAGCCGCGCCATATGCAGGGGCCAGGCTCATGAGCTCATTCTGGCTTGCAATACTTATTGCCTTTGTTCTTTCGGTTGCTGGGGCTATCGCCTCGCTTGCCATGCCTAACTTCATGCCAAGAGCAGAAAAGAAGGCCGGAAGCATTAACACGCTAACTGAAATTGTGCTTCCAATCTTTGCATTTGGGTTCAATGCTGCAGTTATTTCTTCATTTTATCCAGCATATGGCAAGGGGATAATAGGGGTTGTTGACACCGGGACGGTCATGACAATTGCGGGCGCATTTATGACAGTTGCATTTGCTGTTTCAGGATTTATTTCTGACGAATCTGCAAAATTGACAACGGTGGGGCTTTTGCTGCAGCTATTCTTCCTGCCCGTCTTTATGGGTTTGACTTTTTCTGTGCAGTTAGTATCCATATCATTGGTATTTTTTGGACAGGGACTCATGTACTTTAACGTGCTCCTGAGGATTGTCAGCTATTTTTCAGAAAACGTTGGCGCAAAAACCGGAATATTTGAATCTTCCATAGGAGCAGGCTCGGTTTTAGGCCCCCTTGCAGCAGGAATACCCACTGCTCTTGCGCTAAAGTTCCCCTGGCTCCTGTGCTTCTCTGTTTCCTTGTTGCTGTTTGTTTCCTATGGTATTTCCAGATGCAATTTATTAAAAAAGTATAAAATCCGCAAAAATTTCTAACAATTATGGAAGAAATTGTGGAGATATCCACTATAGTTATATTTGTGCTGAGCTCGATCCTTGCCTTTTATTTAACAGCTGGTAAAAGGACCATGAGCACAATGTTCTGGAGCTCAGGCATGTGGGCGTTTGCGCTTGGCGTGCTCCTTGAGGTGATCTTTGCTTTTGGAACATTCGATCAATTCTTAATAAAGCTGTACCTGTTCATAGTGGCTGTGCTTGTCGAACTGCTTGCAATGGGTTCCATGAACCTTACCATGAATAAGGGTCTGATTGTTGCCTATTATGTGTATTCTGTTATCTCAACTGCTGCACTTGCGATATCCCTGGCATATGCGAATATAGGAAATATCATAACCAATTATGTTGTCTATGGACCACTTCCCCTGCCAGTGGTCATAACATCTTCAATCGTTACGTTCCCTGCAGCGGCAATACTGATAGCCGTGGCTGCAATTTCTTACTATAAAAGGCACAGCTATAAAATGCTATCAATCATAGCTGGAACGGTTATAGTCAGTGTAGCTGGAACACTGTACATTGCACAGTTTCCCGCATTTCTCTACTATGCCGAGTTCATTGGTATACTGTTCCTCTGGCTTGGATTTTTCGATTTCAGGAAGCCTTTTTCACATAATTAACATAGAAAAATATGGCAAGGTAAAGCGCAACCAGGGAGCCCCCTATGGCAGTTACATATGAAGCGTAAAGTGCCATGGTTGAATTATTGAGAAACTGGGTGTATTCTGCGGCTGTGCCAAAAAGATGGGGATACTGAATCACGCCGAACATGTCAATTGAAACAAAGAGCCATATTCCCATTATGTACTTTGAAATCGACCTTCTCAAAAAGTATGCAATAAACCCGACAGCTGCGATTATCAAGGATATTGCAAGCGCATAGTAATTCGAAGCAAGTGCAGGCGCAAAGTATTGCAAGTATTTCTCTGAAACCGCTATTATTATGACATATGCAAGGGCTGCCGAGACCAGAGGCACAATTCTGCCGCCCTCTTTCACATCAAACTGCACATATGATACTGAAAGCGCCATCAGAACGACCGATATAAAGTATGCCAAATTGAACGGATTGAACATGGCAGCCAGGGCGTTTATTGAAGCCTGTGAAATGTTAATGCCTATTCCTGAAATGGCCGAACTGAATATTGTCACGACCAGAAATGCCACAATTACAGTCATAACTATGTAAAGTTCTCTATAAATCAGGTCCATCCTTTTATCTGAATGCGCTTCACTGTACATTATGAACGCGTTTCTTAAAATGAAGAACAGCCCTGCTGCCATTCCAAGAGCTATGTACATTGTTCCCACAAGTGACAGGGCCGATGGGTACGTTGCCTCTGTATTTACCGCATAGAATATGGCAAACGTTCCTATTGGACCCCACAATGGGGTGATAAAGTTCTTTATCCTTGGATAGTACTGCCTGTTTATCAGAAATATGAACGAAGAACCAACCTCTGCAATAAAAAGAGTAAGAAAGGCTGAAAGAACTGTGTAATTTATTATATATTCCATATTAATCATTTTTAATTTCATCCTCCACAGGCCTTGACCTGAAATGGTTTCTAAGGTAAATGATCGTAAAGGGAACTATTACAGCGTAAAATGCTATTATGGCAACCATGATGGGAAATATTGATGGGGAAACGTTGCCTGCCTGAGATACAAGCATTACGCCGTAAATTATCCATGGTTGTCGCCCAAGCTCCTCCATTATCCATCCCAGTTCCATAAGAACAAGGGTCAGCCCAGCAAAGGCAACAGCAAGCCACTTAAACAGTCTGCTTTCCCATACGTTTATGCTAAATACTCTTCCAATAATTGGATGCACTTGTTTGTATTTCCCTAGCACAAGCAGGACGTCTACAACCAAGATATATATTCCCACAAGGAAACCCAGCAGAACCATGGAATCAAACATGTCGTGAACAATTAGTGGAGGCCAGGTATATGCCGGGAATTGACTCAACCCTGGCACAACGCCGTTTGGCGATCCAGTTGCAAGAATGCTCTGCAAATTTGGTATTGTAATATAGTCAATCCATTTACCGTTAACGAAAAACCCGAACAGCATTTCTGCTGCATGTGCTGTTGGAACAAGGTCGCCCTCAAATGCAGCGAACTTTTCCGGCTGAATGTAGTACAGCATTTCAATGCTGTAAATTCCCGTGTATATGACTAAGGCCGTGAACACAGTACTTATTGCAAGCAGCAGCTTTGTTGCCTTTTTATAATAGTTCCTTGATTCCCCTGAGGACCTGTGCTGCCTGAAAAAGAAATAACCCATGACCATCATAAGGCCGGCCAGTATTGTACCACCAACTGCATGTGAGTCTTCGTAAATAGCTGATGGTGGGAAGAGGGCTGCTATTGGGTTTACACCTGTTATTATGCCTGAACTCAAATATTGAGAAATGTTAAAACCAGCTGGCGTGTTCATGAACGAGTTGAGCAATGTTATGAGTATCCCCGAACCCACAGACCCAAGTATAACCGGAATTATGAGCAGAAAATGGTAGTACTGATTTTTTATCTTGTTCCATGAATAAACATAAGTTGAAAGAAAAATAGCCTCAGTGAAGAATGCAAAAACTTCTATGTAAAGGGGAAGTATGTCCACGGCTCCCACAAGCGCCATAAATTTGGGCCAAAGCAGCAGGAGCTCAAGGGCAACAACTGTCCCAGAGGCTGTGCCTATAGCAAAAAACACCAAAAGCGCTGTTGCCAGCCTTCTGGCCAGAACCGCATAATATTTGTCCCTGTACCTTATTCCTATAAATTCTGCAGCGCCTATCACTATTGGCAACGATATGCCGAATGACACGAGAAAAATGTGTACTGCTAGCGAAAACCCCATTGTTATGCGGTCAAACAGTATGGCATTGATCATGCCAACGATTGTGTTGCATATTTATTAAATCTTTTTTGCAAATTCATCACTATATTTTAGCAAATAATATTTTAATTTTTTATTTAATATTAATTTTATTGGTTGCTAAGTAAATAATATTCTTAGCTTGATCAGTACACTGCCATACCTTTTCGGAGTCAATCCTTGATCACTAGCAGCAAAGTGCCACACTTCAGGAAATTCTGGCATGGCTATATTAAAATTTTATATATAAATTATAATTTATATATGGTGATTTTATTACCCTCAGCATGAATAGCACATCCCTAAAAAGTGGTTCAGCAGGATTTCTTGACACCATTTACAATTCTCTAGCTGGGCAGGCACCTGCATATAGCATAGCTGCCGGTGCGGCCCTTATAATGGGTTCAAGTTATGCAGCATCGCCGCTAGCAATGCTCATTACAATGATCGCTGTCATGCCGATTGTTTATGCAGTATATGTGCTGTCAAGGAGATACTTGCATGCTGCCAGCTTTTACAAGTACACAGCAGAAGGTATTGGGAAGCCTGCAGGATTTTTGAACGGTGTTTTTTACACAGTATTTTACAGCCTGGTCGGGCTTGGTTCAGTAGCTGTGGCCTTTGCATATCTTGGAGGTGAAGGCATTTATGCGATAACAGGAATACCGGTCAACCCCATCTTGCTTTTTCCAATTCCCATAATAATAGCGCTACCCATTGCCTATTTGGGCATAAAGCCCAGTGTGAAGGTAGAGCTCTCCCTGACAAGCTTTGAAATAGCTGTCCTTGCTCTGTTTTCCATCATAAGCATAATTTATAATGTGGATCATATGTCCGTTCTGCCGTTCACGCTTCAGGGCACATTCTCCTCTTCACCCTCCGGGATACTAGCGGCACTAAGTGGCGGTCTGGTATTTGGGATAACATACTTTATGGGGTTTGAAGTTAGCACTCAGCTTTCAGAGGAAGCCAAGAACGCCAAGACAACGGTTCCACGGGCAACAACCATTTCAACGCTCATGATGGGCGCACTCTACATACTGGTGATGTACGCAATAGTGCTTGACATGGGCATGTCGCAGTCAGGAATTTCCAGCTTTGTGACTCAGGCCCAGGGACTTGGACCCAATCCTGTATACACCCTTGTTGGACAGTACCTTGGAAGGGTTGGAATGATCCTCTTTGCAGTGAGCATAATGATCAGCGTGTTTGGAAGCTACCTTGCAACTCTTAATGCCACAGCGAGGATGTTTTATGGCATGGCAAGGGATGGGATGTCACCTTCGTTCTTCTCACGAGTAAATGCCAAGCACGGGTCCCCACATACAGCACTGATTTTCAGCTCAGCCGTTGCGGTCATAGCTGCAGGTATAACCTATATTATAGCGTTTGCGTCCGGTTACAGCGGAATTCAGATGACTTATAATGCCATGGAATATTCCTACGCGATTGATTCACTTTACTATGTCTTCAGCCTCATACTGATAGCGCTTTCAGCATTCAGGATAGCGCCAAAAATGGGAAAGGTAGTGGTGATTGTCGGTGCGGCCCTCCTCAGCATAACCTTTTACTACTCGATAGTCTACCTGCCATATCTGTACATATTTCTAGGCTCTGCATTTCTCACTATTTTGACATACCTAGCATTCTACAGAGGCAAAAAGGGGAATAAATGAGAACAGGGTTTTGAAGAAATGCATTATGTTGAAGCAATATCGTTTATTTGATGTTCAGGGAACAATGGAATGAAAGGTGAACCCTATATGCCGTGGGTGAGGTTGTCCGTGCGCCCGCCATCTATCACTATGACCTGCCCGGACATGAACCTGGAATAGTCTGACCCAAGGTAAACTGCAAGCCTTGCTACATCTTCGGGAGAGCCTATGGCGTTTAGCTCACTGCGGGATCTGAATGATGATTCAAGCTGAGCTATTTCGTCCCTGCTCTTGCCGCCTATGGTCAGGTCTGTTTCAGTCCATCCTGGAGCTATTGCATTAACCCTTATGCCGTACCTTCCAAATTCAAACGCCAGCCTCTTGGTTAGCATTATCAGTGAAGCCTTTGTTATTGCATAGAGCGTGGTTCCGTTTGCTGCAGTCCCTATCCCTGCATTTGACGCTATGTTAACAATTGAGCCTCCATTCTTCTTCATGTAGGGCAGCACCTCCAGGGTGGTGTAAATTGCACCTAAAAGGTTCACCCTCCACATTCTTTCAAATGCAGATTCGTCAAACTCCTCAAAGCTCTGAAGCTTCCATATTCCCGCATTGTTGATAAGAACGTCTATTCTGCCCATCTTTGAAATGACCTCAGAGACCATTTTCCTCACCTGTTCCCTCTCAGAAACATCAGCCTTGAAGATTTCGATCCCTGGATTGCTTTCTTTCAGAAGCCTTGCCTGCTCTGACGAATTGTTATAGTTTGCGGCTATTCTTGCACCGTATTTGCTAAATTCAATTGCCATGGATTTGCCAAGGCCCCTTGAGGCACCTGTTATGAGCACAACTTTTCCACGCAAATCCTCATATGCCATGAGCGCAGTAACGCTTTACCAGATTTAAACGTTAATCAAAATATATAGCCAAAGGTCTAATGAGCTCAGCAAAAGGGAAAACGTTATTAATGGTATCACGGCGAAATCTGTTTCATGTCAAACATATCAGGTTTGCACAAGCTGAACGTAAAGCAGAGAAGGGAAGCTGTGGCTGCAAGGGCGAGCCCGGGCGCTGACTGGAACTCGCTGGATACCGGCGGTTTGTCCATGGATGTGGCTGACAGGATGATAGAGAACGTCATAGGCATAATTTCATACCCCATTGGTGTGGCAACAAATTTCCTGGTAAACGGCAAGGAAGTGCTTGTGCCGATGTCCCTGGAAGAACCTTCAGTGGTGGCTGCCGCTAGCAAGGCTGCAAAGATAGCCAGGGCTGGCGGTGGGTTTCAGGCTGAAGCCGATGAGCCGGTGATGATAGGCACTGTCCAGCTGGTGGACGTCAAGGATGTTTATGAGGGAATAACGGCAATCATGGAATCCAGAAACGAAATTTTGAAGATGTCAAACGAGATGTTACCTGAAATAATAAGGAAGGCCGGCGGGGTTTATGATTTTGATGTAAAACCGCTGTACACTGAATCCGGAAACATGATTGAATTTTACTTTTATGTGCATGTTCTAGATGCCATGGGTGCAAACACCGTGGACACGGTTGCGGAGGGCATTGCACCGTTCCTGGCAGAAAAGAGCGGAGGAAAGTACCTGCTTAGGATACTTTCCAATTATGCCCTTAAGAGAATGGCTAGGGCTACCGCAAAATTCCCGATAAGTGAACTGGGAGGAGAGGAGGCAGCGCAGGGCCTTATACAAGCCTACAACCTAGCAAGAGCAGATGTGTTCAGGGCAGTGACTCACAACAAGGGCATAATGAACGGCATAATAGCAGTTGCTAACACCATAAATAACGATACCAGGGCAATTGAGGCTGGAGCCCATGCATATGCTGCCAGGAGCGGCAGGTACATGCCGCTTACAGATTACAGACTTGAGGGCAATTACGTTGTTGGCAGGATAGAGCTTCCACTCCAAGTGGCCACATTCGGAGGATCAGTTGGAATAAACGCTGTGAACAAGGTGGCCCTGAGCATAATGAACAACCCAAGCTCAAGGGAGCTTGCACAAATAATGGCATCTGTTGGCCTTGCACAAAATTTTGCAGCGATGTACGCTCTTGTAACTGAGGGAATACAGAGCGGTCACATGAAGCTGCACGCTAAGAGCCTCGCAATTAGCGCCGGCGCAAATGTGTCAGAAGTTGACGAAGTTGCAAGCAGAATGGTAAAGGAAAAGACCGTGAACTTTGATGCTGCAAAGAAAATACTGGAAGAACTGAGAAAGGGAACAAAAAGCTAGCGTAGAATTTGCTTTGAGTATCCACGGGCCTTATTCTCTCAGCAGCCTTTATCAGCACAAATACCACTATTATTATGAAAATTACCGTAGATTCAAAAATATAGATTGGCCCAAGCCTGCCCAGCACCAGTATGATGATGCCGATAAGTGCCAGCACTATGATAAATATTATTGAGCCAGGCCCCCATCTTTTCCTTGAAAAGAACCCTATGTGATCACTCATTATCCATCATTTTTGCTGTTTTAGAACTATCCTGGGATCTACAGCAAACGCTCCACTTTCGTTAACTATCAAAGGATTTATGTCCATCTCCTTTATGCCAAGGTCAACCATCAATCTGGAAACCTTTGTTATGGTGCTTATGGCTGAATTTTCATCGTATGCCTTCCCTCTTGCATTAAGCATCTGATGAGCCCGGCTCTCTGCAAGCATAAATGAAGCTTCATCCTCTGAAACAGGGCATAGACCATAGCTCAGGCTCTTTATTATTTCCACATAGACCCCCCCAATGCCAACGACTGAAGTTGGGCCAAACACAGGATCGTCTAGCCCGCCCAGAAAAAGCTCTGCACCATCAACCTGCTTTTGCAGCAGCACCCTGGGGCTCTTCTTGATGAGCTCTGAAAAAGCGCCATCGACGTCCTCCTTTTCAATGCCCAGCTTCACCCCTCCCATTTCAGTCTTGTGTCCAGGCTCATCGAGTGAAAGCTTCATCACCAGTGGGTAACCTATCTGGTCAGCCACTTTGTGCGCTTCATCCAATGACGTGGCTGTGCCCCATGGAGGTACCCTAACGCCATAAATTTCGAGAAGCCTGAAAGCCTCATAATCCTTAAGGTAACTTTTACCCCTTATCAGGTTCTGCGCGTCTATTATGGGCTGGCTTATCCTTATTCTCTTTACTGGATGAGACATGTTGTTAAAGTAGTTAAGCGCCTTTACCGCATCTTCGGGAAACCTGAAAGCCGGAAGGTTTGCGGATTCAAGCAGCCTGACGGCAGCATCCTCATCCATGCCCATCATCACCCCTACAACGCTCTTTCCCTTAAAATCAAGCAGTACCTTTGAAATTTCCATGCAGCTAGCCATCGGGAGTGCCTCCACTATTACCATCTTTGTGCAGTCCAGATCCTGCACCGCCTTGAGCGCTGCCCTGTACCTTTCCCTGTCAGCATCCCCTGAGAGGTCAAGTGGGTTTGATGGCTTGCTCTGATCCGGAAGGATCTTCCTGAGCTCCTTCTGCACTATTTCTGGGATGTCGATTAGGTTCATTGATAGCCTGTCTGTCTCATCAGTAGCCAGTACCCCATGCCCTCCTGAATTTGTTACGATGAGCAGGTCCTTTTTGATAACCTCATTGGAAGTTATTATCTTGGCTATATTTAGCATGTCCTCAAGCGTGTCCACAAATATTCCGCCAACTGACCTTATTGCTGCCCTGAAAACATCAACTGAACCTGCAACGCTTGCGGTGTGAGTCTTAACCGCCTGGCTTCCCTTACCGCCAGTTCCACCCTTCAGAAACACAAGAGGCTTTCTGGCCACTATGCCTGGAACCTCTTCTATGAACCTAGAGCCATCTGCAACACCCTCAATATAAGAGAACACAGCCCTTGTTGATAGGTCATTTGAAAGGTATTCATAGATGTCGGTTTCTGTTATGTTTGATTCGTTGCCAAGGCTCACAAAGTAGCTGAGCCCTGTCCTGGTCCTGTGGGCCCAATCCAGCATGTAAATCCCTATGCCCCCGCTCTGGGCAACAACAGCTATGTTTCCCCTCTTTATATCGGTGAGCGCAAATGTGCCATTGTAATAAGGGGTGATCATGCCAAGCGTATTTGGTCCAAGGTATCTTATGCCGAACTTTGAAGCTATCTTATCTATCTCATCCTGCAGCTCAGCACCACGCTGATCAACCTCTCTGAACCCTGAAGTTATTATTATTGCCGATCTTGTTCCTATCTCACCGCCCATTTCCATAACGGCCGGCACGGCCTCCCTGGGCACAGCAATTATGGCAAGGTCAGGCACATCACCGATATCCTTGAGTGACCTGTATGCCTTTAAACCTTCAACCGAATCAGCGCCCTGATTTACAGGGTAAATTTTTCCTGTGAAAGTTGCCATGACGTTTCTCAGAACAATGTTTCCAACCTTTTCCTTATTTGTTGAAGCCCCAACCACTGCAATGGATTTTGGATTAAAAAGCCCTTCTATCATGCACCTTATAAGTTCTTGGCATAATATAAACGTGAAGGCTTTATTTATGATTTTCAGCATTTACCTAACCAAAAAATTATTGAACCTCAGAGGTGATTCATATCTCCCTAGCTAGCTAGCTCATAAGTTTCTGACATCCTCACAGCCCTGAAGGAAATGTGGTTCCCTTAAGGCTGATCATAGGTTCGTGGTTTACCGCATTCATTCTCACTGTTTCATTGCTAGCAGTTACCCACCCTGCTCTGCTCGTCCAATGGTAGACCACAGGCTGTGCCTTTCCAATAGAAGTTAGTTTAGCTCTGGTTTCCTTTCCAGCAATGATGCGCACTGTATTTATTCTACGCATTCTTCTATTATGTATTAATGATATATATACACTTCGCAATTCATCTCCTCCATGAATGTCGGAGCTTTCTTGTTCACGAATTTGTAAATCAATAGCAAGCTTTTAATCTCCTGTGTTAATATATATTCATGCCAGTTACAGAGATCTATGAAACGACTGTTAAGGTTTATGACACCGATTTCCAGGGAATTTCCCACTATGCTTCATATTATAGATTTTATACGAACGCCATAACATACTTTTCGACAAAGGTGTTCGGTGATTCCCTTGAAAGCATGGCATACAGGGGAATATGGTTTGTGGTTGTTGAATCTTATTCAAAATATCACAGGCCAGCAAAGCTTGGTGACAAACTGTCCATAGAGGTTACCGCTTCACTGGTTAATCCGAAAACCATCAAATACAGCTTCAGGATTTTTAGGGACAAGGAATTCCTCACTGAGGGCTACCTGACCATGGTGTGCGTTGATCCAAAGGCCTGGAAGTCAACAGACATACCTGATGAATTTTTGCAAAAGTTCAGGATGGCTGAAGGTCAGGCAAAACAATGAGCTCATCTGAGCTCAATGTCCTGCAATACATTCATAAAGCTGAGGAAGGCATAGTATGGTGACTTATATGGATTAAAGTATTCATGCACAGTTATGTCCTGCGATGTTCCCGTGGACATATAGTAAAGGTGGTCCGATGTCTGTAGGCTTCTCCATGTGCTGTCCCTTCTCTTTATATTATTTATCAGTTCATTGAAAGCCTGCCTCTGCATCTCATTACCAAGCCAGGGAGATAGGTCTCTTCTTGTATCAGCCCAGGATGTTATCTGAGGCACGCTCAGGGTTGAATTTTTCCCAAACCTGCTGTCTGCTTCTTCAAGGGTTAGCATTTCAATGCCCCTCCTTTCAAACTCCCGTGGCAGTGCTTTTATGAACTCAAATATCCCCGTTTCTGCAACCTGGTGTTCTCCAAACGTTTCAAAGTCCATGAAAAGGTTCGCCACATCGCCAGGAGCGCTGTCTATCCATTTTGCATACTTGTCTGCTGTAAGCGGATACTCAGGCCATTTCCAGTTTGAAAACCTAAATGAAATATCGTCGCTGAGCCTGTAATTGCGCAGAAAAAGCGAAATTCCTGCTGTCGAACGGTAAATGTGGTTAGGCGATTTTTCCCTTATTATAGAATCTGTGCCTTCAGCCAGCACCCTCCTGAACCCCATTGATGCAATTATCCCCGCAATCTTATCACTGTATATCAGCTCTGTGTTCCTGAATGAATGAGGCTCCAGTCCAAACTCCCGACTAACAGCACTCACCTGCATCCTTACCTGTTCCCTAAACTCTTTCTCGTCCCATATTGAAGCTAGACTGTGGTAGTATGTTTCAGCAACCGGTTCTGAAAGCCCAGACCTGAAATATGATTTAAATGCGTCAATCGACGCCGGTGCATATTGTATTGCCTGTTCCATGAATGTTCCTGAAAGCGAAATGCTGGACCTCAATCCGCTGTCCATGAAAGCCTTCAGGGCCGGCACATAGCATCTCTCTGAAACTCGCTTCATTATTTCAGAATTCTTGTCGTCCCAGAAATAATTGTGAGAATGGCCTATTTCATTCATTCTGTACCTCCTCAATCTCCTTGGCTGATGCACTTCAAAAAAGAACACCACTGCCTTCATGCCTTAATATAAACCCCCAGAGTCTGCTCTGCTGCTCTACGCCACGTGAACTGCCTTGCTTCCGACATTCCCTCCCTTCCAAGCGTTGACCTGAACCCGTCATACTTTACTGTGCCAGCAATGTACTCTGCAATGAGGTCAGTGTCCCAAAAATCGGCCCTTAGCACGTTCCTGAGAGATTCACCAACCCCAGTGGTTCTGCTTATTATTGCAGGTGTCCCCGAACTCATGGCTTCAAGCACTGTGATGCCAAACGGCTCGGAAACTGCTGGCAGAACAAAGGCATCGCTTTTCCTGTAAAGATCTATTGCTTCATTCAATTCTATGAAACCTGTGAATTCATAGCTGCCACGTGGCAGGGTTGCCCTTGCCTCCTCCTTTATCCTGTTCAAAAGCTCACCAGTCCCAGCTATTATGAACTTTATACCGGGAACCATTTCTGTTGCCTTTGATGCTGCCTCTATGAAGAATGCCGGACCCTTCTGAGTAGTTATCCTTCCAAAGTAAATTACATTTCTTGTTGGTCTGTAATCCCTGGGAGGAAGGTCAAGAAAGTGCCTACCAACACCGTTGTGCACAACAGTGATTTTATCTGCCTCTATGCCATAATTGCTCATTATCATCTTTTTTGTGTAATGTGATACTGCAATCACCCTATCAGCATATTTCATGCCTTCCCTCTCGATGTCCATTATCCACCTCTGAGGGTAGAAGCCTCCTGACCTGTCCATTTCTGTGCTGTGCACTGTTACCACAAGCGGCACCTTAAACCTCTCCTTTATCCTCATTCCTGCCTGAAAGGTTATCCAGTCATGACAGTGAACTATGCCAGCACCGTTAATCGTGCTTATTCTCTCAAGCTCCCTGTTATACCTCTTTACTGCTTCGTAAAAATCGTAAGATACTGAATATGAATTAACGGCAGCCCTTATTCCTATGTCCACGGCCATCACATTAAATGGATAATGAGGGTAAAGTGGACCGAGTTTGGGAACATACACATCAACGTCAATCATCTTGCTCATTTCCCCAAACAGGTTAAACGTGTGTATGCCCAGCCCTCCTGAAAACGCTGGAGGAAGTTCCCACCCTATTACTGCCACCTTCATTTGCATGATCCCCTCAGGCTATTGCAGCAATCCTGGTAAGCCGGTGATTTTTTTGTATGTCTTTCATAAAAAATACACATCATGGCTGTGAGCTTGACAGGTCTTCAGCATATGCCCTTATTGCTTCGCCGTAGCTCCATGCCTGCATTATGCATCCTCTTGGCTCATGAGGCTCATCACCGTCAAATATTTCTGGGATCCTCTCCAGGGAAAACATTGGCTTGAACTGAGCAAGCAGCTCCTCCCTGCTGACACCGCTTCTAACAGATGCGGTGATGTACTGGCCTGCAAGCCATGGCCACACTGAGCCATTATGGTATGCCATGTCCCTGTGGTACTGGTCCCCCTGATATTTTCCAACGTATTTCGGGTCATCAGGTGATAGTGACCTCAACCCATAACCTGTAAGCAGCTTTGATTTTACAGGTTCCGAATACCTGGAAAATTGCTCCATTACAGGGAAGGGAAGAGAAAACGCAATCACAAAGTTTGGCCTCAAACTGTAGTCATCTGGGTCCACTGTATCCAGCAAGGTACCACCGTCAACAAACCTCTCCCTGAACTCCTGCTTTACCTGAGGCAACATTTCGCCTACCTCATCTGGCATCCCAAGTTCACCTGAGAGATATTTTGTAGTTGCAAGCGCGTTGTACCACAGCGCATTTACCTCCACAGGAAGGCCCGTGCGTGGAGTGAACACCACATCCCCAGTCCTTGCATCCATCCACGTAAGCTGAGGCTTCATGGCTCTGACGAGGTGCCCTTCAAGCCTAACCACTTCATTCCCATTTATGTAAGACCTTATTATTTTAATAACTGAGGGAAAAGCCCTTTTGATGGTGACCTTGTCACCTGTATACATATAATACTTGTAAAGGGCATAAATGAACCACAGTGATGAATCAGCTGAGGAAACGTTTGAAGGATCTGCAACCGTTACTGGAAGCATGCCATCAATCATATTTGCATACTTTGTAAGTACCTTTTTGGCAAGCCTGAACCTCCTTGTGACAAGTAGCAGCCCAGGCATCGATATCATTGTATCTCTGGTCCAAGGTCCAAACCAGTAGAACCCAGCTATAATATCGTCCTTGGTCAGGAAAGCTGTGGAGTCCCTTGCAATTTGCCTGAGGTCCCCGTTAAACGTGGATTGTGCCATAAGCATCCTTGCCTTAACGCTTTTGAAGCTTTCAGGCATTCCCTCAGAACTGGAAATTTTTATTTCTACCTTAGCCTCTGGATTGTCAATTTTGAAGTACCCGGGATGGTACAGGTCCTCTTCATAGTTTGAACCTCTCTCCATGTCAATCGGGTACTGGAAATTATAATACCAATTGCTTTCTGGCACAAACTCGCCTGGTGTTCCTATTTTCACATAACTGCCGCCTGACATAAAAGTGTAAATGCCGGCAGCGTTTTCAACAGATACATTCAAATCCCGCTTTCTCATGGCCAGATGATGGTTCCGGAATGCAAGTAGTGGGTGCAGGTATATGCTGGAAGGTTGTCTGTCAAATTCGTACCTGATGACAAGCCAGTCGTTGGCTGGGTCCAAAACCAATGACTTTGTTACCACAAGCCCTTCTGCCCTGAATCTAAACGATGGAACCGGCCTGGGTTCAAAACCTATAAGGTACCTGTAACCTTCAGGGTAAATCGCTCCCGTGTAATAGTTTGTATCTGTGCTCACCAACTTCCCATCTACAATAAATTCCTCAAACAGCTTTGATAGCAGCACAAACCTATCATATCTTTCCCCCACCCCCTTAACCAACAGGCCATGGTAGGTCCTGAGGTTTGCAAAGGACGCCGATGATGAGGAATACGTGCCGTTCATGTTGCTTAAAATCCATTCGCTTTTATAATCTATCAACGACAAAAATAAAGTAAAGACGGAATAAATACGTTGCTACAATAAACGAAAACGGTTTTAAACTGGAGAGAAGCACTAAACAGCAATGGTACGTTACCTTCCAATTGGAAACAATCATCTTCTGGTTAGCTTTGACAAGGATTACAGAATAGTTGACCTTTACTACGCGCATGATCAGGCTGAAAATCATGCCATGGGGCACCCGTTCAGGTATGGCATTTCTGTTGATGGAAATTTCATGTGGATTGACAGATCTGTCATAAAGTACATGGATTACCTTGATGATACTCTTGTAAGTGATGTGAAATACTCTGTTGGCAACATAGATTTTAACAGCCAGGACTTTGTTGACATATACGATGATATTTATGTAAGGAAGATATCAGCCACAAACGCTGGAAGTTCGCCTCAGGAAGTGAAGTTCTTCTTTCACCAGGACTTTTACATTTACGGCAACGATATAGGTGATACTGCATTCTATTACCCGGAGCTAAATTCTGTTGTCCACTACAAGAACAAGAGGCACTTCCTGGTATCCACGTTTGACGACATGAACAGCTCGATGGACCAGTACGCAATAGGCATAAAGGGGTTCAAGGGATTTGAGGGAACGTGGAAGGATGCGGAGGACGGAAAGCTGTCTTTCAATCCTGTTGCCATAGGGTCAGTGGATTCAGTTATTGGACACACTCTGTTTATTTTGCCAGGAGAGACCAAGGAACTGTTCTATTTTATAATTGCACAGGAGAACCTTGATGCTCTTTTAAAGCTTAAGCAGAAACTGAGCTCAGAAAAGCTCAGGGACATGCTGCGGCTAACCAGCAATTACTGGACAGTATGGAATGAAAAGAAACGGGTTTCACAGCCCCAGGACATACTTGCCCTGTTTAAGAAATCACAGTTCATCATAAGGATACACATGAACGACAGGGGGGCAATAATGGCATCTTCAGACAGCGACATCCTCAAGAACAGCAGGGACGGTTACTATTATGTGTGGCCTAGAGACGCTGCAATTGCAGCATATGCACTGACCAGAACGCTGCACTTCAGCGCTGCCAGAAAGTTCTTTGACTTTGCACTTTACGCTGTATCCAAGGAGGGATACTTCTATCACAAGTACCTCCCCGACGGCAACATGGCAAGCAGCTGGATACCCAGGGTCATTGGGAACAGGGCCATAGTGCCAATACAGGAGGATGAAACTGCCCTGGTAATATGGTCCCTGTGGCAGTACTATCTTCAATCGCTTGATATTGAGTACTTCTTTCCACTCTATGAAAACCTGATAAAGAGGGGAGCCAACTTCCTCATGTCGTTTGTTGACAGCGATGGGCTGCCCAAGGAGTCATACGACCTATGGGAGGAAAGGTACGGTGTTCACACTTACACAGTTGCAACAACTTATGCTGCCCTTATGGCTGCTTCAGAGTTTGCCAGGACATTCAGGGAAAATGAACTTTCAGGGACCTACAAGCAGGCGGCAGAAAAGATGGCTTCAGCATACGATGATAGGTTCTACTCTCAAGAAAAAGGGTACTATGCAAGGGCGATAATAGACGGAAGGCCAGACTTCACGGTTGATTCACAGAACATTGCACTGTGGATGTTTGGAATGAAGGCCCCTTCTGACCAGAGGGTGAAGTCAAATATGGACGTGATAATGCAGAAGTTATGGGTCAAGCAGACTGGCGGGCTTGCAAGGTATGAGGGTGATATGTATCAGAGGGTGAAGGAGGACAGCAAGGTCCCTGGCAACCCATGGATAATCACCACCCTCTGGGCTTCAAGATACTTTAACATGGTAGGTGAAAGGGACAAGGCCTTAGAGCTTCTCAAGTGGGTTATTGGCCATAGCCAGCACTCTGGTGTTCTTCCTGAACAGGTCAATCCGTACGACGGCACACCGCTTTCCGTTTCGCCATTAATTTGGAGCCATGCTGAATACATAATAACCATAGCGGAGCTGAACGAAACGCAACAAAAAAGTGCATGACATTATATTTATAGCCCTACCCCCCATCCCATAAGCATGTCATCTCAGCAAAACAGAAAAATCAATCACGGTTTTATTTCAAACGGTTACGGTTCTGCGCTGATATCACCCACTGCCTCCATTGATTGGCTTACCCTTCCGAGGTTCGATTCTCCGCCGCTTTTCTGTTCCCTGCTTGATGATAAAATGGATTACAGGTTCAGTATAAATTTTGAAGAACAAGTTTCATTTAAAAGGGAATATGTCTCAAATTCGCTCATACTGCAGACAACAGTTGAGTCACAGGCTGGCATGACCAGGATAAGGGACCTAATGCCTCAGTCTGAAAGCTCCTTTATGAGGTACATAAGGAGCGAAATGCCGTTCAGCATCACGGTAAAACCAACTTTTGAGTACGGTCTCATAAACCCGTCCTTCTACCTTAAAGACGGAGGTGCCATCTTCAGGGATCCAACAGGAAAGCAGGCCTTTGAAATCAAGTTCAAGTGGAGTTCTAAAGTTGTTAACACTGGAAGGGGAGAATGGAAATTTGAAATGGGCACCGGCTATATTCTAATGCTGTACACAAACGATGTTGGCTATGGACTGTTCAGCAAAAAGGGAGGGGTTTACTCAATACCAAAGGAAGCTATGAAATCAACCATCGAGTACTGGAGGACAACGGTTTCATGCTGCCCGTTCGAGCCACCGGAGTGGGCAAGGAAGGCGTTCAATGCATCTCTGCTGGTTGCGCTTGGCCTCATCTACAGGCCATCGGGGGCCATAATAGCTGCCCCCACAACATCACTGCCTGAGGTTGTAGGTTCAAACAGGAACTGGGATTACAGGTTCGCGTGGATCAGGGATGCCAGCTTTGCTGCTGAGGCGCTGATAAAGGCTGGTTTCATAATAAAGGGAAGGGAGATACTTAACTTCCTCTTGAGCGTTCTGGACCCATCAAGGAAACCGTTCAACCACACCCTTTACACTGTGGATGGTGGTCCCCCTCCTTCTGAAACAACCCTGGACTGGCTTTCAGGCTATCTGGGTTCAAGGCCTGTTCGGGTGGGCAATGCGGCTCACCTGCAGATCCAGCTGGACATTGAAGGTGAATTCATGAAGGCGCTTGAGACATATTACGACATGACAAAGGACAGGGATTACATACTCAACAACTGGTGGGCTGTGGAATCGATAGCAAGGTTCACTGAAAGGAGCTTCAAGAGAAGGGATGCGGGAATATGGGAGGAAAGGGGGATGGAACTGCATTACACGCACAGCAAGGTCATGATGTGGAGCGCAATTAACACTGCGGCAAGGCTCGCCATTGAGCTGGGAAAGGTTGAAAGGTACAACCAGTGGAAGCACAGCGCAGATATGATAAGGGATTTCATACTTAAGTATGCCTGGAATGATGAAACACGGTCCTTTGTTAGAAGCTTCGGGTCAGCTGACGTTGATGCCAGCCTACTTGTAATGCCGCTTTATGGGTTCATTGATGTAAGCGATGAAAGGTTTAGGCTCACGCTCAGCAAAATTGAAAGGGAACTGGTTTCTGACTACATGGTGTTCAGGTACAAAAAGGACTTTCTTGGTAGGGCAAGGCATCCTTTTGGGCTCGCAAACTCATGGATGGCAAGGGTGAAGAACATGCAGGGTGAAAAGGAGGAGGCAGTGAAGTACATAACAAGGCTCATCAGCTGCTCAAATGACCTTGGGCTGCTCGGGGAGCACACTGACATGAGCAGCTGTGAACCACGTGGTAACTATCCCCAGCTTTTCACCCACATAGGCATAATAGAAGCCATAACCGAAATATTCAAACAGTGAGTTTCTTTAAGAATCCTTAATTACCTTAGCACTAAATCTAATGCATGAGAAAGATGCACCTTTTTATAAATGGTGAATGGAGGGAACCTTCTTCAGGGCTCTACCTGAAAAAGCTCAATCCAGCAACTGGCGAAGTTTACGGGGAGTTTCCTGCAGCTTCAAGGGATGATGTAGGGGAAGCCATAGACGCTGCGTACAGCTCACGCGAAAAGTGGGAAAACCTTACTTCCGTTGAAAGGTCAAAGATACTATTCCGAGCTCTGGAGCTGATTGAATCTTCAAGGAAAGAGCTTGAAGAGATGCTGATAGATGAAGTTGGCAAGCCGGCAGTAGAAGCTGGACAGGAAGTTGACGGTGTAATCGACCAGATTATGTACTATGCCGAATTTGCAAGGAAGTTAACCGGAGATGTGGTTGAGGGCACAAAGCCTGGAAGGCTTATTCACCAGTACAGGGTTCCATATGGCGTCGTGCTGGCCATAACTCCATGGAACTTTCCTGCAGGCATGGCAGCAAGGAAGGTTGCGCCCGCGCTGCTTACAGGCAACACTGTAGTGCTCAAGCCAAGCTCTGACACTCCATTTACAGCAGAATGGATAGTCAGGAAATTTGAAGAGGCTGGCATCCCAAAGGGCGTGCTGAACCTTGTTACTGGGAGGGGGAGCGAAATAGGTGACGTCATGACGTCCAGCAAAAAGGTTGCTCTCATAACCCTTACTGGTGAATCTGGCACTGGACAGGAGGTCATGAAGTCTGCATCCAACAGCATGGCCAAGCTGATACTTGAGCTTGGCGGAAAGGCTCCATTTATGGTATGGGAGGATGCTGACGTTGAGCTTGCAGCAAGGACGCTCATGTGGGCAAAATTCTGGAACTCAGGCCAGTCATGCATTGCCGCCGAAAGGCTATTTGTTCATGAAAAGGTTTATGATAAATTTATGCAGAGGTTCCTGGAGCTTGTTAACAAATTGGAAATTGGGGATCCTCGCAAAAACGAGATGGGACCGCTGATAAACGATTCACAGAGGGGAAAGGTTGAAAGGATGGTGCAGGATGGGGTAAATGAGGGGCTAAAGCTCGTGCACGGTGGCAGAAGGCCACAGCTGAAACCGCCATTCAGTTCAGGATTTCATTACATGCCCACCATAATGGAGGGCAGAGATCAGGGCAGTTCAGTCTTCAGGGAGGAGATATTTGGCCCAGTGCTTCCTGTGATGAAGGTAACCGGCTCCTTTGACGACCTTATAGATATGGCAAATGATTCTCAGTACGGCCTTGCATCTTACCTTTTTACAAGCAACCTATCACTTGCAATGAAGGCGTCAGTTGAAATAAAGTTCGGGGAGCTGTACGTTAACATGCCTGGTCCTGAGGCCAGCCAAGGATACCACACCGGGTTCAGGCTGTCAGGGCAGGCAGGAGAAGGGTCAAAGCACGGCATAGAAGAATACGTAAAGGTCAAGAACATATACCTTGACTACAGTGGAAAGCCTCTTGATGGTGAGGTAATACCGCCATACGGTGAGAATAATTGAGTTCAGTAAAGGGAATAATAACGCCTATGGTGACCCCTGTAAGCAATGAAAAGATTGACGAAAACGGCATAAGTGAGCTCATGACATTCCTTAAGAGGATTGGCGTGAGCGCAGCCTTTCCGATGGGCTCCACAGGCCTTTTTTCGCTCTTCAGCATGGAGGAACATATTAAAGCAGTTGAGCTTACAGTAAAGCACGCTTCAGGGTTGAAGGTGCTTGCCGGGGCAGGCAGAAACGATATAGATGAAACGCTCAGGGTTGCAAGAAGCGCTGTCGATGCAGGGGCTGACGCTGTGGTTATAGTTACGCCGTTCTACATAAAGATGAGCCAGGAATCCATTTTAAACTACTATTCAAGGATTGCCAGTTCTGTGGATTCAGACATAATAGCATATAACATTCCTCAGTTCACTGGAAACCAAATATCAGCGGAGACCCTTTCTTCGCTCATGAAGGAACACTCCAACATAATTGGCGTGAAGGACAGCTCTGGAGACCTCAGGTCAACTCAGAGGTACATTTCTGAGCTGCCTTCTGGTTCATTTATATATCAGGGACAGGATGACCTTCTCCTTCCGTCCATTGCACTTGGAGTTTCAGGTGGAGTTTGTGGGACTACTAATTTCAGCGACCTTGCAGTCAGGCTCTGGAACTCTGCCAATGCTGAGGAATCCAGGGAGATACAGCTCAAGCTGTCAGCAATGATGAGAGCGCTTTCATTGAGCGATTTCCCAAAGGCCTACTATTACCTATTTGAAAGGCTGATCATGAAAAATGAAAATCCAAGGAACTATATGCCTGCGCCCATCAACGACCTCAGCGATCAGGAAGAGCTCATGCTGAAGGGGCTGGTGACAGTTCAGTGAAGGCTCTGGGAATAAGGTCAGGTGAAGCTGGAGCAAAGCTGATTGATGTGCCCCAGCCAACCGAAATTGCCGACAACCAGGTTCTGCTCAAAACGCTCTACACTGGAATATGCGGCACTGACCGAGGGATAATCAGCGGACAGCTGAAGTTTGCAAGGCCGCCTCAGGGAAGCGATTTTCTTATAATGGGCCACGAAGGGCTTGCCCAGGTTCAGGAAGTGGGAAAGAAGGTCAGAAAGGTGAAGCCCGGTGACCTGGTAGTTCCCATGGTCAGGAGGCCAGGAGGATGTCTCCAGTGCAGAATAGGGAGGCAGGACAACTGTGAAGATGGAGACTTTGTGGAGGCTGGAATAAGGGGAAAGGATGGGTTCATGAGGGAATACTTTATCGATGAAGAAAGGTTTCTGGTCGATGTTTTTGATAAATCCCTTGGAAGGCTGGCCGTGCTAACTGAGCCACTGAAAAACGTGGTAAAATCCTTTGATGTGTTCAGAACTGTATCAAGGCGCAGCATAGCGCAGTGCGATGACGGCTCCTTTGATTGCAGGAGGGTAACTGTGGCAGGGGGTGGCCCCATTGGCTTACTCTTTGGCATGCTGTTCAGGACTTACGGGTTTGACGTGCAGATGTTTGACAGGAACGACCACCTTGGCAAGCTCTCTGAAATTTCTCAAAAGCTAGGAATAGAGTTCATGGTCTCAGATGGCACTGGGTTACCGCCAAACTTTATGGAAAATGTGGATGTATTTGTTGACACAACAGGTAGCGCTGCTGTGGTTGGCAGGGGACTGGAGAGCCTAGCGCACAACGGCTGCATGATTCTGTTCGGCACAAGCACAGGTGGAGGATACCAGCTTACAGGTGATACAATAACCGGGCTGGTCGAAAAAAACGCCACAATAATGGGCACCGTTGACGGCTCAAAGTCACATTACATTGAAGCCCTCAATTACCTGTCATCATGGAGCTCAATGTTTCCAGGCGCCCTTGAAGATATTATAACCCAGGAGGACAGCCCAGAGGACAGCATAGCAGCACTGAACACCAAAATGACAGGCGAAATAAAGAGAATCATAAAGTGGTGATCAGTGCCAGGTTCCTCTCACTACCCACACCGGCTCGTTTGGGTTCCATTCTTCCATTCCCTTAAATTCATATTCTTTTATCATCTGCTCATTAACGTCTATTCCAAGCCCTGGCTTTTTGCTTACGCTGTAATAACCATCAACTACAGGCGTTCCATTGCCAATGAGCTCCCTCTTCCATGCAGGGAAGAAATCATAGAAGGATTCCTGAATTTCCAGGTTTGGCACTGATGCATCAAATTGTATGGTTGCAGCATTCTGGATTGGTCCAAAGGCATTGTGAGGCGCAAGTGTAACGCCAAAGGTTTCGGTCAGCGCTGCAACCTTCCTCATTTCTGTAAAACCACCAATGTTGCATATGTCAGGCTGCAGTATGTCCACAAGGCCTTCATAAAGGTACTCCATGGCCTGCTCCTTTGATATTATCCTTTCACCAAGCGCTACCCTTACTCCTGTCCTGCCCCTGTAATTTCTCAGGCCCATCATGTCATTGGGATGCACCGGCTCCTCCATGAACAGCGGATCGTACTGCTCAAGCTCTTCCGCAATCATTATGGCTGATTTTGAATTGAACCTTCCATGATGCTCTATCATCAGCTCCACCTCATTGCCCACCCTTTCACGCACTGCCCTCACTATCTCTGAACTTGCTCTGACGCCTTCCCTGTCTATCCTGTCATAGTTTCCACCAAATGGGTCAAATTTTAATGCCCTGTATCCCATCTTTACTGTAGCGCCAGCCTTTTCTGCAAAATCGTCTGGTGTTCTGCAATCGCTGTACCATCCATTCGCGTACACTGGTATCTTATCCCTGAACATTCCGCCCATCAGCTGATGAACTGGAGCACCAAGTGATTTACCAACTATGTCCCAGAGCGCAATATCAACAGCACTGTAGGCTGATGTTGATTCAAACGAGCTGTGCAGGTAAAAATCGTTCTTTTCCCATTCTCTCCTGTTCTTTTCAATTTCATAAGGGTCCAGACCGCTGTACACTCTACCTATTTCAGCTATTGAATGAAGTAGTGGCTCCGCCCTGAGCGTGGGAACTGCTTCCCCGTAACCCACCTGGCCGTCAGACGTTTCTACCTTCACCAGGACCATGACAGAGGCCCAGGTTGCAGGACCTTCCTTCTTTCCAAGTATGTGCCCTTCCACACTCTTTATTTTACTCATGCATTCTATTTTCTAATCCATTTATTTAACCTTATAGTGGTTTAATGGGAATTCTCATTTTGTGGCATGTTCAATTTATGATGCCTTTTTGCAAACAATCCTAGTCAAAAAGAAATTCGCCTCTTGAAACAGAGACACCCAGGGATCCTGCATACAAGTGTTCGATGAACTGGGAAAGTGATGGCCAGTCAACGCGCAGCCAAATTTGAACGGGCAACACTTATATTTCGCAGCTGACAGTTTATGGCCATGATTTCTTTAACTGTAAATACACAGACACCGCCTGTTAAAATAAACCTCACATTCCAGCAGCTGGTTGAGAAATATGGGGAACTTGACATGCCAATTGACCTCGAACAGCTAAATCCTGAGGACGTTCAGACCACAGTTGGCGGAGTGTCAAGAATGATAATGCAGTTTGCCAATCATATGGGGCTTCGTCCAATATGGGTTTCACTGGGGCCAGGTTATCCGCCTGACGCGGTTTATAAGGGCATAAGCGTATCATTTGTTGACCTAGATCCAGAGAATCTCAGAAGATTTACAAGGTTCAAGGAGGGCCTGTACACGGCTTCTCACAGTTTATCTCAGTACAGGTTCAATCCAAAGGATTATATTGGTTACACGATCTATAACTGGAATTCTGCAAAAATATTGATGGAAAAGTTTGACAGGACTGACGTCTACTTTATAAATGATTTTCAGCAGCTGCTGGTGGGCGGACTTATTGGGCCTTCAGCTCCTGCTGTGCTTTGGTACCACATACCGATGGTGCCTGAAAACCTTAGCCAAGAAATAAGGGGTTTTGTTAGGAGGTCTCTTGACGGGTTTGACGAAATAATATTGAGCACCAAGAGGGACCTTGAAGGTGTGGTTAGGCTTGGGTCAAGGGTAAGGGCAAGGCAGATATACCCGTTCATAGACCCTGACAGTTTGAGCGCGCCCGCTGGCTCTACAAGACAGAATGTATTGGATAAGCTGAACATCAAAAATGACGATAAAAAGGTGCTTCTTGTTGCCCGCATGGACCCAATAAAGAGCCAGGACCTAGCAATATCAGCCATGAAGGGGATTGACGCAAAGCTCATACTTGTGGGCAATGGCAGCTTCACCAGCACATCCTTAGGACACGATAAGGCCAGCACGTGGGTGAAAACCCTTAAAGAACTCGCAAAGAAGGAGGGAGTTGAAGATAAGGTCAGGTTTGCAGGATACCTGCCGGACGAGGAACTTAACGCTCTGTACCAGGAATGTGACGCCGTTGTTCTACCTTCAAGGATTGAGGGCTTTGGGCTCTCTGTATGTGAGGGATGGAAGTTCAAAAAGCCTGTTGCTGTCAGCAGGGGAGCAGGAATATCCGAACTTATACTTGATGGAGTGAATGGATTTACGTTTGATGCCGGGAGCGTTGAAGGTTTGAAGGACTCAATAGTAAAAGCGCTCAGTGCAAAGCATGAAATGGGAGAAATGGGTTACACCACCATGGATCAGTGGTGCAGTCTGAAGTCCAACAGCGAAAAAATACAGCAGGTAATGGAAGAAGTTTACTATTCATATAAGCCAAGGGCTGAAAACAGTTCATAAACCTGTTAATTTAGTGACATCCTCTCACGCTGAAGCGCGTGAGCTTCCCGCATTGCTATCATCCAGTATGGGTTCGTCGGCAATATGGGAACTTGTTTCCTGATTCAACGACACACGACTAGCAACAGCCTGATTAGGTTGACCAGTCTGTTGCCCCGCCGTAGGTGTCTACACAGGTGTAAATTTGGGCATGCCTACCAGAGCGCGCTAAAGTATGATTACTCCAGCCTTGAAATCCCTCTGTGCAGTATATCCACAGGATGGACACACAAATGTCCTCTCAGAAAGTGCAACCTTAGCATGGCATACAGGACATTCCTGAGTTGAATATTCTGGGTTAACAGCAATAACTAAGGTGCCTTTCTGCTTTGCCTTCCAGCCAACCTTATTCCAGAAACCTGACCAAGATGCATCCTGAATAGCTTTTGCTAGGCTGTGGTTCTTCATCATGTTGCTTACCCTTAGGTTCTCATATGCAATAAGGTCGTATTTATTTATCCACAAGTGCGTTCGCTAAATTCCACTGCCAGTCATCCTTTGCATTGTTGTAATCCTGCCACCTTCCAGCAAGCAGGAGCTTCTTCCTGTTCTTTGAACCCTTTTTCTTCCTGCTCAAAGCTTTCTGAGCTTTCTTTATCCTCCTCTCATGCTTTTTTATGAATTTTGGGTTTTCATCGTGCAAGCCATTAGAAAGGTATATGAAATCAGCAAGTGAGCCCACTGTCAGCTCCTACTGGGTTCTTTATTTCCTTTGGTTCTTTCATTTTAACGGCTATGATAGCGTACCACTCTCCTTTTTTATATTTCTTCACTGTTACAGTTTTCACTTTGCCCATTACTTTCCTGTGCTTTACCATCCATCCTCATCCTTCCTATCTTTGGCAACGTAATGCTTGAAACATGGTTTTTGGTGTGAGGATCCTTCCTTCAAAGAAGTTCATAAACGATTTATCAAGCCTTTTAAGAACATTCTGCAGAGCCTGAGAGTGTACAGTTGCTAATTCTAAATTTTCTTTTCAGGCAGCGCGTTTGCCTGTTCGGCATATGTCAAGCCCTTACCGGTTTTCTCGTAGTGCTCTAGCCTTTCGTGGTAAGCCCTGTTATAGAGCTCTTTGCAGAGCTGGTTGTTGAGGGTTTTCTCCTGTTCCTCATCTAGGTAGAGCCTGAACTTATACGCCGAAAGCACATGCATTATTGGCGTAAAGAAAATTTAAACATTGGGGGAAGTCCATGTATCTCCTCCCTTAAGGTCAGAGTTTTACTGCTCCTCCCAAACCCCTAACACCATTATAAACGTTTAAATGCACATGCTAACAAACCATTACGTGATTTAAATATGGAAGTCTCAGTAATAAAAAAGGATGATAAATCCTTGGAACTCCTGATAAAAGATATAGATATATCGTTGATGTATATACTTCAGCTTAACCTGTTAAATGATAAAAGAGTTAAAAACGTTTCTGTTAAAAAGGGCCATCCACTTACCCGAGAAGCTTACATTTACCTGTTGACTGATGGCTCTGACCCCAAAGCGGTTATGAATGATGGAATAGATAAAGCTACTGAAATAACAAAAAGCTTAAAAAATGAGCTAGAAAAGGCATTATCTTGATCTAAAGTGCCCAAGTTTTGTCCTAAGGATGGAAGTTTGATGAAGCTAAAAAGTGTAAAACAGGGATCTAGTGTACAACTAGTTTATGTTTGCCCTACTTGCAACTACACTGAAAAGTATAAAAATGAAAAGGTTCTTGAAGAAAAAGTATACGATAATGAAAATACTCTAAAGGTAATAGGAGATAATGTTGATGTAAGCACCCTCCCAACTGTAAATATAACTTGTCCTCGATGTGGCAACACAAAGGCCTATTGGTGGTTAGTGCAAACAAGGAGCGCTGATGAGCCCCCTACGCAGTTTTATAGATGTACCAAATGCGGATACACATGGAGAGTTTACGCTTAAATGATCTCTTTGACAAACTTCACGCCCTAAATAGAGCCTTTGCCCTTTAGTTGTATTACAGGTTCATGGTTGTGCCTTTATATTCATTGCATCATTGAAGGTGGTTTTCACCCCACCTCAGAGTCATATCATAAGCTTTGCCTCCAACCTCTATCTAACACTAAGATGTATTTAAGTGGCACCCTCACGCTAAAGCTTCTTAATTCTGGGTTAGCCCGCAGCATGATTCAACTACACATCAGTAGATGCCTTACAGTCGGTGTTCCCGTAGGCACAAATTTTAATCATCCTACCAGCACATTCTACTGTTCAGCGCATATCAGATCCTAAAATTTTCAAGCCTTTCATAATGTCCTGTTATATAGCACCTGCAGCTGGTTGTTGAGTGTTTTCTCCTTTTTGGGTAGAGCACAGGCATCAGTGCAAAAGCTCGTGCATCTAAACGCTGAGATTTACCGCTTCTCCCAGACTCCTAATGTTCTATTAAAATCTGTATTTATTGCCTTATTTATGCGCAAGCATATGTACAATCTTCTACCTTTTTCATGAGTGCCCAGTAGAAAGAACTTTTTAATCTAGTCTCATTTTATAGTCTTAAATCTTCTTGCTATAAGCCGCATAGCTTAATTCTGACATCCTCACAACCCTAAAGTAAATGCGGTTCCTTCAAGGCTGATCATTAATTCGTGGTTTATGGCTTACATTCTCATGGCTTCATTGCTAGTGGTTGCCCGCTCCGCTCCATCGGTAGACCACAGGCTGTGCCTTCAGTTAGCCACTTACCCCTACCCTCATCGGACTATGTTTCATCATGTTTATTGCCTTTCCCGTGTGAGGACACTCAAACAAGCCCCTCTCTATTCTTCCATTTTTGTGAATTTCCCCACACAGAGAACACGTCTTCGAGGTATTTGCCTCATTAACAGGCTTTCATGCCGTATTCCTTGCCAACCTGCTTAACTCGCGTTATTATTGATGAATAGTTCCAGAAGTTCACAAATGCCTTGCCAGTTAATTTAGCTTTGGTTTCCT
>Ga0080003_1000155_pt1 | contig 49163 bp, 56 predicted proteins | sample JossMetagenome_FD_69206 | JGI IMG/M metagenome (GOLD analysis project Ga0080003, IMG submission 69206) | Hot spring microbial communities from Joseph's Coat, Yellowstone National Park, USA - JC2_E (SPADES assembly) (version 2) | ecosystem: Environmental > Aquatic > Thermal springs > Hot (42-90C)... | reverse complement strand
CTTTCAATGTCAAATGCCCCGTGAGGCTTTATGAAATTTTATCATTGCATGAATTCATCGACAGAATTGAAGAACTTAACCTTCTTCTCAAAAATATCAAAGAACTTCTCAACCTTTCCGTTTGTCTGAGGGTGGTCAACCCTGCCAACTATCAAAGTTATCTTCTCCTTTATCAAGAACTTTTCAAATTCTGTTAGTCATTTATCCCTTTCATCTGTCTCAAGTGCACAGAACGTTGATCCATGGTCTGATAAAATCTGCTCAGGCCTACCATACATGCTAATTGCTTTCCTTAACACATCAACTTAGATTTCAGCGTTGGATAAACTCCGTAGCCAACTATAAATCTAGAAGAATCGTCTTCATACACTGTTAACCATAAACCCTTGGATCCTTTATTTCGTGCCAATCAACGTGCCATAATGAGTTTGAGTATTCTCTTTCATACCTTATCCATTTCTTTCTGTGCCACTTTTTAGGCTCACTTAAGGCAAAACCAACCTTCTTGAGGACTCCATTAATCTTGTTGTTGTCGATATTACACGCTTCTGAACTGAGAATTTCGCCGATATAGCTTGCGTTAGCTCTGTACATTTTGTAAAGCTTAATGATTTAATCCTTAACAGATCAGGTGCTATGGTTCTTGCTACCGCAAAGTACCTCTGCTTCACATACTCTTCCTCACTAATGGGATGTGTGCATCATCAAGCTCCCCTCGCATGATGGTTGTTATCATCAATATCACCTCCATGCGTCGGGGTGTGACGTATGTCATTGGTGTACCACTGCGGGAGTACTGTTTATTTTAGAAATATTTAATAAATGCATTATTTTAAAATTATTAATGTTTAAGATATCTGAATCTGGATGGAACAAATTGGATAATGAAATGGAAAGAATAAGCGGTAGTGTAGTACCTCATATGGGTTTTCTTGCGGAGTTGTTTCCAACTTCGGAAGGAATCAATTTTAAAGAAACTGTTTCTAACTTTCTTAAAGAGGGCAATGAGCAGTGTAAATATGAATTTGAATCTCATGAAGACCATGGTGCTGTAAGCTGCGATGCAGATGTTACATCATCATTATCTGATTTTATAAAAAGAATAGTCACATATCTTTCTTCTTCTGATAAACTTTTTCTGGGATCATTTCAAGCTGAAATCACTGTGGATGGGGAATTGGCGGGTTTGATATATGGTGATGCGTACAAAGGTAGCGCAATAATGCCAGATATATCTGGGAAAAGACTTGAAGTAATAGAACTTGAGTTTTAACTTAAATGAAATTATTCTTTATAATTTACTAAAATAATTGTTTTTTGAAAATATAAATCTTAGTTTTATTATTTTGCATAATAAATCAAAATCAGTTAAATATTTATTAATTAATTGAATAAGAGTAAATGGGGGATAGATAATTGGAGTTTCAAAGAAGAAATGTTATGCTTCCTGGACCTGTAGATGTACCGGATGATGTATTGCTATCAATGAGCAAGCCAATAATTAACCACAGAGGCGAAGACTTTCACAGGTTAATGAAAAGCATAGAGGATGCCTCAAAACAGATATTTAAAACAAAAGGGAATGTGATTGTCCTAAGTTCCTCGGGAACGGGTGGAGCTGAATCAGCCGTCATGAATTTACTTAGACCTGGTGATAAAGCAATAGTGCCAGTATTTGGTGAGTTCAGCGGAAGATTGGCATCTCAAATAGAAACCGCTAAGAGTAAAGCCATAAGGGTAAATGCGCCATTTGGTTCTGCTCCTTCAGTTGAAAGCATTGAAAATGCTATAAAGGAAAATAGGGATGCTAAAGGAATATTTCTTGTTTACAATGATACCTCGCCTGGAACCACCTATAGAATGGCTAAAGAGCTAGGTGATATAGCAGAAAAATATGGGCTTTTCTATGTGCTTGATGCAATTTCAGTTTTTGGAGGCGATGAATTACCAATGGATGAATGGAAAGCTGATGTGGTAATAGCTGGCAGCCAGAAATGCTTATTTACACCACCAGGGGTGGCCCTTGTAGGAGTCAGTGATAAGGTTGTTGACTTTGTAAGGAAAAACCCGCCTCTTTCAACTTATTTTAACTACGCCAGTTATGTCGATTACCTGGCAAAGTATGAAACACCATTCACACCAGCGCTCCCTATATTTTATGCTCTTGAAACTGCATTGTCAAAAATAGCAAAGGAGGGCATAGACAAGAGGGTTAGCAAGCATAGAATTGCCGCAGGTGCGTATTATTCTGCATTTGAAGCGATGGGTTTGCAACCATTTGTGGAGGAAAGGTTTAGGTCAAATGTAGTTATTTCTGTTAAATATCCAGCAGGAATAGATGATGCCAAGTTCAGATCGGTGATGGAAAAAAGTTACAATATAATCATAACCGGGGGCTTTGGGGAGCTTAAGGGAAAAATATTTAGAATTGGAAACATGGGAATAATTGAAAAATCTAGGGTCCTTCCAACAGTAGCAGCGGTGGGATACTCATTAAAGGAACTTGGATATAAATCAGACACAGATAAAGCTATATCTATCGCATTAGATAAGTTGAAGGGGTTAGAATAGAAGTTGCAGGAGGGATCTTTAATTCTGCTTAATTATACTGCAAGAATAAAGGAAACCGGCGATGTAATAGAAACTACTTTAGAGGATGTGGCTAAATCATCAAAACTTTACAAGGAGGGAACAAAATATAAACCCAGACTTGTCGCGTTGGGAAAAAATTGGGTTCTTAAATCTCTTGATGAAGAGCTTTTAAATTTAAACGTAGGAGATAAAAAGACAATTGAGCTGACTCCTGAAAGGGCATTTGGTCCATGGAATCCAACAAAAGTAAAAGTCATACCGCTTAGAAAGTTTGGAGATAAGGCAAAGGATCTGCAGGTTGGAAGTGAAGTTGAAATTGATAATCAGCTAGGCACAATAATATCAATAGGGAGCGGAAGGGTTCAAATTGATTTTAACGATAGGCTTGCTGGAAAAACGATAATATATGATGTAGAAGTTGTAAAGGAAATTACAGATTTTAATGAAAAAGTAGTAACTATACTACAGAGGAGGCTTGATATAGAAAATCCACAGTTTACATTTGCAGACGGTGTTCTTAAAATAGAGCTCCCCCAAGAAATGTACTTAATGGATGGCTTACAGTACGTAAAGAGAGCACTGGCAAACGACTACTTCTCCCTTGTTGCAGAAATCAATGAAGTGCAGTTTACAGAAAAGTATCAAAGAAAATCTTGAAACAGTTATTTAAAGCGAAATTTATGCTGCCCTATTCAGAAGGGCAGTTAATTTCCGATGCTTTTGTTCTTGTCGAAGATGGAAAAATAATATATGCTGGTCCTGGTAAAAATGATATTGAATATGACGAAGTTTTTGATCTAGGAAATTCGGTGATGATGCCGAGTTTTGCTAATACACATTCCCACATTGCAATGACACTTATGAGGGGCGTAGGCGAGCAGGATGACCTTCACTCATGGTTGAATAAAGTTTGGCAGATTGAGGGAAAATTAAAACATGAAGAACTGGTTACTGGCAACGTAGTTGGAATAGGTGAAATGCTTGATTCAGGCATAACATCATTCCTTGATTTTTATGATATTTTGCCAATGATTGAAGCCCTAAAAAAGCTTAATTTCCCTATAAGAGCAAAGCTTGCGCTTTCTTTTCTTGATACAGTGGAATATATGAAGGAGGAAAGTTGGAAGAGAATAAGGGATGTTGACAGATATGCTAAAATGCTTGCAAGTTACGGTATAGAAATGGTTCTTTCCCCTCATTCACTATATGCAGTTTCAAAAGATCTTTTAGAAGAAATATCTAAAATAAAAGGTTACAAAGTTCAAATACACCTTTCTGAAACACAGGAGGAGGTAAGGCAAATTAATAAAATATACGGTCAGGGTCCAGTTCAGTATTTGAAGTCTGTCGGTTTACTCAAAAAAGGATTGATAGCTGCTCATGGAGTGCATCTTAGTGATGAAGAAATATTTCAAATTTCAGAAACAGGTGTAAATATTGTTCACTGCCCTACTTCTAATTCAAGGCTCGGCAGCGGAATAGCCAAGTTAAACAGAATGAATGAACTTAACATAAATGTTAGCTTGGGAACCGATGGGGCAGGAAGTTCAGAAACGCTTGACATGTTCAAAGAAATGAGGTTAGCTGTTATGTTATCTAGGGCAAATGAGATGAATACCAAAATGAACGCAAAAAAAGCCTTGAAAATGGCTACTCTAAATGGGCATGCGGTTCTAGGAATTAATGGAGGATCGATTATGGCAGGAATGCTTGCGGATTTCATTTCGGTTGATCTAAACAAGATTAAACCGTCCTGGGATGTTATTTCGTCAATAATTTATCAGGGAGGACCAGAAGTCGTAAAGGACGTTATAATTGGTGGTAAAATGGTTAAGTTTAACCATCATTTGATTTTTGAAGACGTTTTAGAAGATTATAAATTAAAGCTTGATGATTTTATTAGGGGTAACTAGATTGCAACATATAATGGAGCTACCGCAAACAGTTATAATAGGGGATGGGGCATTTAATAAGGAGAATATTCAGCATATTTTTAAATCTAAAAATAAAGTGTTGATTATAACCGGACCTCATGTAATAAAAATATTTAATGAAGAGATCTGGCATGCGCTTGCAGACTACCAGTATGATACAGTTACAGTAAATGAATCTACTTATAGCGAAGCAGAGAATATTCTTTCAGCTGTAAGCTCGATAAACTATCGTTTTATCATAGGTATAGGTGGCGGGAAAACGCTGGATATAGCCAAGTACGTAGGTTATAAGTTAGGCAGACCAGTCCTCTCCGTACCTACAAACGCCTCAAATGATGGAATAGCAAGTCCATTTTCTTCTTTAAGAGGAGGAAAATACCCTTATTCTCTTAAGGTAATGCCTCCGGTAGGCGTTATAGCTGATGTATCAATTATAATGAGAGCACCCAAAAGCCAAATTAACAGTGGGCTGGGTGATCTGATTGGCAAAACAACTTCAGTGAGAGATTGGCGTCTTGCCTGGAAAGAGAAGGGGGAATATTTTGGGGAATATGCATCAAAACTTGCTATTGAAAGTGCCAAACATGCACTAGCTAATGCTAAGGGAATTGGAAGCCTTAATATTGATTCAGTAAGGGCATTGCTAGAAGCGCTCATAAGTGCTGGTGTAGCAGGGGGTATAGCAGGTTCAAGTAGGCCATTAAGTGGAAGTGAGCATCTAATAACCCATGCTTTAGATGTTCTTGCCCCAGGACACGGAACACATGGTGAAAAAGTTGGAATAAGCACTGTATTTACTTCGTACCTTTATAAATTAAATTGGGCTAAGATTAAATCAAGTCTAAATGAAGCAGGGCTGCCAATTTCTTTTAACGAACTTGATATTAAAAGAGAAACTGTGGTTAATGCAATAAAAATGGCGCCTGAACTTAGACCTGATAGGTATACAATTTTACACAAAATTAAACTTTCTGAATCAAGAATTAACAAAATATTAGACTATTTGAAAATTTAAAAGGAATTTTATGGTATGACGAAAGCAATTGACAGATTTTATCGCTGGGATACTGGACTTCCTTCGAACCATTTACATTTTTAATGTATATGCTTTTAGCATTCTACACAGAAGAAGAATGATAGAGAATTCTAACGGCCGATTTCAGGCAGCTCCGTAAAATGGCATCCACTAACTGCTTGAACATTACAGGCAGGGAACTGAGCTACGTCTAACAGTAGAACATGCTGATAGTGAAGATCCTAATTTGCACCTATGGAGGCACACTATGAGTCATCGATGGTGCGTCGTTGGTACGTACTGCAGGCTAATCCTGAACGGGAAGCTTTAGCAAGAGAGAATATCGGTAGACAAAAAACAAATAACAATATCTATTGCGATATGCTCAAATACGATGATGCTATATATAATGCTATGAATGATAATCTGAATGACTTTGTTGAAAATATTTCAAAGATCAAACCAGTGCCTACCTTTGGATTGGGAAGTGGATCGGCCGCATACATGGTGGCAAAGGCTCTAGGTTCAGAATATAATAAGTTGGGAATAAAACCAAATGCTGTGGCTTCTTCTTCACAAATAAAGTTCCTTGTTTCAAATTATTATACCATTATAGAACCTTCTATTGAAAGTATTGATATAGCCATAGATGGAGCTGACGAAGTAAGTTCTGTAAACAATTATATAATAAAGGGAGGTGGTGGGGCTCTTACAAGAGAAAGAATAATATGGGAAATAGCTCGTGAAAGGCATGTATTTATTTCAAGAGAAAAACTAACTAAAAAATTATCTCACCCGTTACCCACTGAGGTCATACCGTTTGCAATTTACCTTACTTATAAAAGATTGGATGAACTAAAATTAAAATGGCAACTTAGAAAAGATCAAAAAGGATATCCTATATTTACTGAAAACGGTAATTTGATTATAGATATAAATTATCAGGATCAGGATGACTTGAGGTCAATTTATGAAGAGGTGAAACTTTTACCTGGGGTTGTGGATGTAGGGCTTTTTATATATGATGTACAGCTACACATCATTTAGTAGATAAATATTTACATATTCAATTGCTAATTTTAGATCAGTAGTCCCGCAAGTATAATGCTTAACTCTTGGTGCCATTAACTTAAGCTCATAACCTGTTCACCTTATGCATCAACAAAATTGGCTTAATTCATTCTGGCGGCTGATCATTGTTGAATGATGCTAGGCCAATTTCCTCATTCGTGAATACATAGTTGTAGAAGAACCTGAAGGCTTTGAGCCAGTTCCTTACATGGTCAAATTTTGGCTTTTTGCAAAGGCCGTCAAAAGCTTTTTATGCTTTATGTATTCATTCATCATTTCCATGAGGTTCTTCAGGCTCTGTTCATATACCACATGCTCTACCCCTGCCCACATCAACGACCCAAGAGCTCCGTCTGTGTAAACAGTCTTCCTACCATACAAGCTTCCTTATGAAATAGTATGCATCGAGAGAGTTCTGGTGCCAGCTTATGTGGAATGATAGGAATGCTTTGAGTTGAGGTTCGTATGCTACCCATAGCCAAGCTTCTCTAACTTTTATTTCAGTTTCATCAATAAATATGGAATTGACACCGTGTTTATCAACGTCAAAGGAGTCGAATACAAAAGAATATTTTTGAATCTATTTCCATATTGCTCCTCTTGATTATGGGCTCAATAACGAGAGAGGCTTTCCTCAAGCTCAAACTGGAGAAATAATTAAAGATATAAGGCATAAGTGCTATTGGGATCCTTTTTCTGGTTTGTGTCATTATTTGCTAGAAATAGAGCCAAATGAAAATAAATTTTAAGTTAACGGCACCTGCTAGAGTAATGTAAGATTAATAAACTTTTTTAACTCGCGTTCAGTATAATATCATAAAATGAGCGATGATGTTTTGAGTATTGATACAATTGCTAAGCTAGTTCAAACCATAGTTGATCAAAAGGAGGGTTTGTCGCCAGAGGTTTTAATGGAATGGTACCAGATAATTCAGGAAGAATATCAAAAAATCGCACCTGATGAATTAAAGGACAAGTTTACAGTAATACAGGACCCTATACTACCAATGAAATTTAAAGTGGATATATCAAAAAGAGCAATATCTTACCTTATAAAAGCAATAGAGGATAATTTACCAAAGATGCCAATAGCAACCAAAATATATTTTATGAAAGTTGAGGATAATGTTCAAGAAAGTTACAAGAGAGAAAGCATGAAATCATAAAATGGTAAATTATACTTACTTATATATTATTTATTATATGCAATTTTAAAACACCAATATGTTTTTTAATTACACAAAATTATCTCTTATGGGTTGAATTCTATAACATTTTACCCGAAAAACATATCACTAAAAGGATCAAGTCTAATAAGTGGATTTCATGGAATAGGAGCAACTGGATACTGGTCTGTAAAGTACTTGATACAGAAACTTTCCCTTCAAAGATGCTGTATTGTTGATTACAGTTATGGAGCTCCAGTTTCTACGCTTAATGGTGGTAAAATAAGTACGCCATATGAAATATATAAAAATGAAACTCTGTCTCTTTTTAAGGTTGACGTTCCGTTGCAAAAGGAACAGGAAGTTGAGTTTTACAGGGAATTTGCTCATAATATAATCAGGAAGGGAGTCAAGGAGGTTTTCCTTATAGGTGGACTTGATTCTTCCTTAAAAAATGATAGTTCACTTTTTAGAGTGGCCGCCACTTCCAGCTATAATTTAAGAGGTATTCTTAAGGAAGCAAAACCGTTAGAGGATGACCATATAATAGTTGGTCCTGTAGCAATTTTGCTCAATTATTTTGAAATAATGAAGTTCCCGGCTGTAGCCGTTTTAGTATACGCATCATCAGATAGGATAGATCCTAGGGCAGCAGCAACAGCTGTACAAGTAACCTCCGATTATTATGGATTCAAGGTTGATGTATCGCCGTTGATAAAAGGAGCGGAAACAATTGAAGCTGAACTTTTAAAAGAAAGCACACAGACAGAATATAAGCCTAACACTAATATATACACATAGGCGAACAAAATTGCTGGCTGGAAAACTTTTCAAGGTTAATACACAGGAAAAATTTCAGAGCCTTGCCGAAAAGCTTGCCTCATTTAAAGTCACTCAAGAAGATCCTGAGAGCAAGCTTAACCTGACCATTGAATTTTCAGTGATCTCAGTAACTGACAATGATCTGTCTGGCACAATATATTGGGATAAAATAATTTATATTGGAACTAAGGAAGGAAAAAAGCCAACTATTTCTACTGCATCAATACCAGTTTTTTTCAGAATGGTTAATGATACAATGTTTCTGTTTATACTTGCCAAGAAACCAATAGCAAATTATATGGCAAATGAAATAAGCAAGGCACTGTTCATAAGACCGGGCTTTGTTGTTGAAGCAAGAATTGAACCTTCGGTATTTTTAAATTACTATCAGCAAAGCTTAGATGAAACTAGAGTAGCGTATTTTGATCAGGTAGATATCCCCAACGTCAATGTGTTGGCTTTATATGGGGACATGTTATCACAAACCGATCTGTTTAAGGAGTATCAGGATCATGGCCTTTTGTGGTATATTGTTGTTAAGGCAAAGAATATAAATCAGATTATAGGTTTAACAAGGAACTGTGTAATAACTATGTTTTCAAAAGGAACGCTTGACGACCTTGTAAGATATGCATTTTCAGAAGTGGCACCACTTGTATTAGAGTTAAGAAAGTGAACAATATTTCATTTTTACCTAAATTTATAAGATTTATAGAAGGTTACCCAGCAATAGAAATAGGGCGCACAAAGATTGCCATAGGAGACCTTCATGTTGGTTATGAATTGGCTGCAAGGGAAAACGGCATACATATTCCGAACATGTTGCCTAGGTACAAGGAACGAATTTCTTCTATAGCCAAACTAAGCAACGCAAAAGAACTATACATATTGGGCGATTTTAAAAACTCCATAATTACACCATCCATAGAAGAATCTCAGGAACTGCTTCAGCTTGTCTACTTTATGAAAGAAAAATTCACTGTTACGCTGATTCCTGGTAACCATGATGCATTGTTGGATAAAATTCTTGGTGGGGATATAAAATTTGCTTCAGCTAGCGGAATAGTTTTGGAGGAACAGGATAAAAAAATAGCATTACTTCACGGCCATGCAAAGCCGTCAAAAATGGTACGCGAAGCCGATATCATAGTTATGGCACATTTTCATTTTTTTATTAAATACGATAACGCCAAGTACCCAATATGGCTAATCGGTAAAATGGGTGAAAAGACCTTAATCCTAATGCCTCCTTTCAATGATCTTTTACCTGGTTTTCCAATAAATGACTTTAATATGCAGATTCCATATTTTAAAGCAACCGTTGCAGATTTGGAAGCTGTCACACTTAATGGCTATAATTTAGGCAAAGTCGGAAAACTTGGTAAGGTTGAAGGTGAATTTGATTAAAATTGAAAACAAAAATGTTTTTAAATATACCTTTTTATATAAAACATTATGAGCAGCGATAGAGTATTGGGGGCATTAATAATGATCATAAGCATACTGGTGATCTTTGTTTATGCCTATTTAGACATTGTTTACCCATTAATACTATTGCAGATTACGGCATTTATTGTTGTGGCTGCGTTACTGGGGGTGTTGGCGTGGATTGGCTACACCCTTTTAACTACACCAGCTCCAAAACCTATTGAAGAAACTCCGCAAGTAGATACAAATGCAGATAAGAAGGAAAATTAAAAAATGAAAAATTTTTCGATAATATACGATTCAAGATTAAAGTACCTTGCATCGTTGCTTTCGAAATTAACTGGTTCTGAGGCTTTTTCTTCTACTTCATCAACCTTTTCATCTGGTGAAAGATTTATAGTCCTTTGGAGTTATATGGGCAGGGCATCAGCAGAAACTGAAAAATTAAAAAATCTAATAGAATCCATATCCTCTGTGGGATATGTAGAGGCTCTGTTGTTGTTGCCTAGTTTGCATCAGAGAGATAACGAAATCAGCGATTTCACAGAGCAAATGCATAAAATAGAGGAAATAGGAAGGATAATATTTTTTGATCTAACACCAATATCAAAACTCGGTGTTACAGGCAAACCGGCCATAAATTTATCCGCATTTCCAATTCTTATAAGTAAATTTAAACAAATGAACTTGAGAGCCAAAGTAATAACGTTTAACGGCGAATTGCTTGTTCAATGTAAAGTAATTGAAAATTCAATAGGTAAAAGTGAAAAAAATATACTAATCATAGATAATTATATTGAAGATCCATCATCATTAAAGCCAATTATTCTTACTTACTTTGAAAAAATGTATAATGTATATGTATTTTCAACATATTTTGCAAAGGATCCTTCTTCCCTATCATCAATAGCTAATGTAATTACAACAAATACCATAATGTGGAATAATATAGAAACTATAGATATAGCTCCTTCAATTGCTGAATTTATTAAAGCAGTTGCTTAAACATATATCAACTGACATCCTCACAGCCCTAAAGGAAATGCGGTTCCCTCAAGTCTGATCATAGGTTCGTGGTTTACCGCAATCATTCTCACTGTTTCATTGCTAGTGGTTGCCCACCCCGCTCCAGATCACAGGCTGTGCCTTCAGTTAGCCACTTATACTCATAGGACTGCTGTATCATGTTTATTGCTTCATTTAGGTCTGCCTTGAGCGCTGTGCGCGGTGATACCCTCTTTTTGCCATTGCACTTTTGAGATTCATGCCTGACCACGCACAGGGAGCACTTCATTGATGTGCACACCATTCACAGGCTTGACCTTCATGCCTTATTCCTTGCCACTAGCTGAAAGTTTGCTCCAAGCAGTGCTGACTTGAATTTTTAATATACTACTTTTTCAGTTCCCTGAAAGACAACTGGTTCATGCCTATTGTACTGCTAAAGATGTTTACTTCGTTCCAGCAATTCACAAATGCCTTTCCAATAGAAGTTAATTTAGCTTTGGTTTCCTTTCCTGCAATGATGCGCACTGTGTTTGTTCTACGCATTCTTCTGTTATGTATTTATCATTAATGGTGTATATATACTTCGCAATTCATCTCCTCCATGAATGTCGGAGCTTTCTTGCTCACGAATTTGTAAGTGCAAAACCGTTTTAAAATTGTATGTTTAATGTTCAAACAATGGTTAAAGAGTATTTGGCCGTTGATCTGGGGGCCACAAATTTAAGAGCTGGAATTTGGAATGGAGAAAGAGTTACAGACAAGAAGAAAACAAGCATGGTTGGTATAAACGTACATCAAGTGGTAGAATTTCTAAAAGATTATGCATTGGGGTCAGGTTATAATTTTAAAAGTATAGGTCTAGCCTCCGCAGGCCCTCTTGATGTAAAAAGGGGGATCATCAGGCCAATAAATTGGATTGATAAGGAAATTAAGATAGTAAAAATACTTGAAGAAGAATTAGGAGTTAAAGTTTACCTTCAGAATGATTGTGTAGCATCGGTTCTAGCAGAAAGGGTAATGGGTGCTGGAAAGGAAATAGATAATTTGCTATACATAACTATGAGTACAGGAATAGGAGCAGGAGTGATCGTCAATGGCCACATTCTGCTAGGCAAGGATGGCAACGCGCATGAAATAGGGCACCTGGTGGTTAATTATGATGATAACATAAAGTGCGGTTGCGGAGGAGAATCACACTGGGAAGCATATTGTGGTGGATCAAGTATGCCAAAATTTTTTAAAAAATACAGTGGTATTGATGTCGCTAATTCAAGAGAAATTTTTGAGAAGGCCAGATCGGGCATTTCCGTTGCACAAAATTTTGTTAAATTGTGTTCAAAAATAAGCGCAGCGGGAATAGGATCAGCAATAAACGCTTATGACCCTGAATTGGTTACTATAGGCGGATCAGTATTTTTAAATAACGTTGATCTTTTATTAGATGAAATAAATAAATGGATTAAACAATACGTCATTAACAAAATGCCCAGGATAATTCCTACACCATTGGGTCATGATATACCACTAATTGGAGCAGGCATACTGGCAAACAATGAAGGTTCAATTGATCTTTAAAAGATGTTAATGATAAAACAAGCAAATTTCTTCAGCTAGTGCCTAGCTGCTATGAATTTGCACCTGAATAGACACCGGCTTGGGCATCAATCTGATGGGTGAGCTCGCAATCGTTAGATATTTTTAGCCAAAATCTGTAACTTTACTTTTTACTTCAGATTTACAAAGAGCATCTGCCAGTTCCATTCCGCTCTTGCTGTAAAATATCCTTGAATTTTCCCTGTAATCAATATACTCAGGAAATGCCAACATTAGCTTGTCTGAGCTCATTCCTGACTCAGTTAGGACATAGACAGGTTTACCCATTGAATATGCCATCATAATTTCAATCATAGTTCCAACACCTCCACCTAATGCAACAAGCGCATCTGCTGACCTTACCAGTGGAACCGACCTAGCCCTGTATTCCATTCCAGTTTTTACTTTAATTACTCCATTTGGAACCTCAACATTCTCATTTTCAACAGGGAGGACAAGAATAACTTTATACTGATTTTTCAATGCTTCATCTACAACAACCTTCATAAGCCCCCAGTATCCACCTAACAACAATACAGGGTCTTTGCATTTACCATTTATATTTTTAATAAATTCAATACTTTCCATTTTAGCTGAACTGCTAGGATTTCCGCTATGAGCAGCAATCGCAATTTGCATGCCTTACCATTATTTATTAAGCAAATAAACTATTTCAGTAAACTTTTCCTAAAATTATGCTTTCAGGAAAAAATTAAACGAAATGATAAACAATTTTAAGGATAAATTTCCTAAAATTATCTATTTTTAAACTAAGCGGTAAAACATCAATTGTTTAATATTTGTACCGCCAATCTAAATGTATGTTAATAGATAAACCAAGGATAGTGATTACAGCACCAAACTCCAGTAGTGGGAAAACACTTGCTACAATGGGTATAATTTATGGGCTTAGGGCAATGGGGTACAAGGTGCAACCATTTAAAATAGGTCCTGATTTTATAGATCCTACATATCTTGAATCAGTATCGGGCGTTCATACAATAAACTTGGACCTCTGGCTCATGGGAAGATCTGGACTGCTTCGTGCTTTTTCAAACGGTTGTACTAAGTCAGATATATGCGTAATTGAAGGCGTCATGGGATACCTTGATGGCGCTTATACCGCCAATGACAAATTTTTCGGAAGTACTTATAGAATTTCACATATTTTGAAGTCTAATATAATAGCTGTCATAGATGTCTCAAAAACCGCACAGACTGCACTTGCAACTGTGCTCGGATTGGCGAAGTTTTCACGGGGAAAAATAGGCATCATATTGAATAGGGTTGCAAGTAATGGTCATGCAGAATATGTAAAGAAAGCAGTAAACGGATACAGCAATATAGTGTATCTGGGCCATATTTATGAAGATGAATCCTTGGCTCTTGAAGAAAGGAAACTGGGGCTAGTTCCTACATCAGAAAGAGTTATTGATGCAGTTAATATTAGCAAAAAGGTCTCCGAAAAAATAAACATTGATGCTGTAATAAGTTTGATGAGTAGAGACCCATTGAAAACTGGGAAACAACAGCAAATTAAAAGAAATTTACAAATTAAAATTTCCATAGCGCTTGATGAAGCCTTTAACTTTTACTATTGGGACTCAATATATGCTTTAAAGGCACATGGTGCTGACATTGAATTTTTTAGTCCAGTTAACGACGTACCACCATCTGAGCACACTAATGGAATAATAATAGGCGGTGGGTTCCCTGAGCTTTTCGCCAGCAAACTTAGTGAATCCAGCTCTACCATCAGGTTTCTGAGTAGGGCTTCTGCTAAGGGAATACCGATTCTGGCTGAGTGCGGTGGCTTAATGTACCTAACGAAGGGGATTTATAATTCAGACAAGTTTTATCAATGGGTTGGTATTTTCGATGCAAAAGTTAAAATGACAGACAGACTTACAATAGGTTACTCTGAATTAGATACTAAAATTGATAATCCAATAACATCGGTTGGACAAAAAATAAAAGGCCATGAATTTCATTATTCTAATCTGGCCGAAGTTTCAATGGATCAGAATTTGGCTTTTAAGGTTATACGGGGTTCAGGGATAGATGGATTAAGAGACGGATTATTATCCTACAATACAATAGGGATATATTCACATCTGCATCTGGGTTCCAATATAAAGGCGCTGCAAAATTTCCTTAATATTTGCTCTAAATCAAACAGAGGATGAAAATTCCCTGTCAGCTGCGTCTATTGCTGATTGTACATCAACTTTTATGCCAAAATTATTCATAGCGGCAGCAATGGCAGTTATCGCCTGAATTACAAAATTTTTCCTGGCAGTATATCCCATATGCCCTATTCTCATCACCTTATTTGCGAGGGGTCCCCAAGAACCGGCCAGCATGATGCCCAGCTTTTTCCATGCAAAATCAAGCAATGAAGCTGAATCATACGGTGAATAAAATGCCGTTACAGTTGGTGCTGCATAATTTAAATTCTTTACAAATGGAATAATATTCATAGCCTTTAATGCGCTGAGGGTTGCGTTTCTGCTTTTAACATGCCTCCTATATACCATTTCAAGACCTTCACTATAAATCATATCTATTGCAGTTTTAAGGGCAATTATGTCGTTTGCAGATGGTGTATAGGGAAACATCCCCTTGTTTAAATTTTCATCCCAGACGTTAATATTCATATAGTAACCACCATAATTAACATTTTTTATTTCTGATTTAGCTTTATCACTTACAGCAACAATGGCCAGTCCAGGCGTTGAACTGAAAGCCTTTTGACTAGCCATCAGGCAGATATCAACCCCCAGCTTTTTACAGTTTACTGGTAGCCCTCCAACGGCTGACACTGCATCCACAATAAAAAGTGCATCGCTGTCTTTAACGACTTTAGCCACATCATCAATTGGATTTATGAGCCCCGCTGGTGTTTCTACATAGACAAAGGTAACTGCTTTATACTCCTTTCCCTTTAGGTCACCTATTTTTGAAGCATCTATAGGTTCATCATAAGGACCTTTAATTGTAGTAACTTGGGCCCCATATCCTTTTGCCAAGTCGGCGAATGATTCCCCAAAAATCCCATTTGATATTGAAAGTACCCTGTCGTCCTTTTTAATTGTATTTGCGATGGCAGCCTCTAGACCCAGCATTCCTTCACCGCTCATTATGTAAAGGCTTCCATCGTGGTTGATCATTTTTTTTATGCTTTCAGTTAGCTCATTGTAAATTTTTAGAAAAGATTGATCCAAATCAGGGTTAATGCTCTTTAGCATTGAATATAATACTTCATTGGGAATTTCCGTAGGTCCAGGTGTCAATATAACCATTTTTAAATTTCACCATTTTGTATTATTTTTACTGTCATAATTCCTTTACTCTATCTTTAATACCAAAACCTGTACGATTGTGACATGAAATACAGGTATAGTAGCAGCAGCGCATCAACAATATAATATCCGAACCACGCAATAAAAAATAGCTGCCATATAACCCATCCTGTGAAGGTGGATACAAATCCTATAGCAAGGTGCAGAGACCTACTCTAAAATATATAATCACCACCAGCCCACGGATAAGTTTTGATCATATAGGAATATGTTAAAAAGAATGGTACTGAAACTAGTGCGAGAAGCAAGGTTACCAATATTATGCTTCCCCCACTAAATGCTACTGGCTGAAACATATAAAGAAGAAACACATCATAGAAAATAGAGAGATGGTCAATGAATTATACATAAATACATCTTTAATTTTTAATGCCTTAACTAATCCAGAAATGTTTCTTTTGAACAGGTACGCATTCCTGTTAATACTATATTTAAATATTGGTTTATATATAAACTAAATTGATATGTTCAAGTGTTATGTGTGTGGAAAAATTCAGAACGTGAGCGGCCCATGCTTGTCCTGTGGCAGCCTGACCGTTTATTATCCTGGAAATGAACAATTAAAAAAAATAAAACGCACAGGTACAAACATTAATGGTATATGGAAATACAGTAATCTTCTACCTAAAGTGGGGAAAATCATTACCTTGGGGGAGGGCAACACACCCTTAATTTATTCTGAGAAAATTAAGAATATGTTAAAAGCAGGCTCAATTATGATAAAAAACGAATCAATAAATCCAACAGGCTCATTTTTAGACAGGGGGTCTTCTGTTGCGGTTAGTTATGCAGTTTTCAATAAGTATAATAATATAAAGTGCTTTTCATCAGGCAATCTTGGGGCTTCACTTGCGGCCTATTCTGCAAGGGCTGGCATTCCCTGTGCAGTTTATGCAACAAGAAAGCTCATAACAGGAAAGCTTTACCAAACAATGTGTTATGGTGCATCAGTAATTTTTTACGATGAACAACAGAATATTGAGCCATTAAAAGCACAGGAAGGTCAATATATTACCGGCGAAAGTGACACAATTTTTTTATCTGGACTTAAAACAATTTCGTATGAAATTTTTGAGCAGACATCAGAGCTACCTGATTATATATTTGTGAGTGTTGGTGAAGGAGGAGCTTTGTCAATGATATATTCTGGCCTAGTTGATCTAAAGGAAGCTGGCCTTATTGATAAAATTCCTAGGCTGGTAGGGGTTAGGGTAAAAAACCACAGCGCTGTTGCCGATGATTTATCTACTCCTCTATTAAATTTTAGAGCTGCTGAAAAAGCACTTAACGACAGCGCTGGATTTATGATAAATGTAAAAGATGAAGAAATATTGGAAGCCACTGCAACCTTGGCGAAATCTGAAGGTCTATTTGCTGAACCTTCAGCCGCAGTCGCCTTAGCCGGCCTTTTTAAGGCGTTTTATGAAAATATGTTGGAACATAATTCTAAGGTCCTATATGTGCTCACTGGGACCGGTTTAAAGGATCCGGTAGCCATTGGCGCGCTGATAGACGTAAGACCCAAGAGGAATAGCGCTGAAATTCAAATAGGTAAGACAAAGAAGGCCATACTTGAAATTCTTTACAGTAAAAGGTCTCATGGTTATGAAATATGGAAAAAACTAAAGGAATTTGGGATTAGAGATACGTTGCCGGCTGTTTATATTAGCCTAAGTGAACTCAAAAAAGATGGATTAATAAAAGGTGAAAATACTACGCTAAATGGCCGCAAAATTGTGATTTATGAGCTTACAGATTCAGGAAAGAGAATTACAGGACTTCTGCTTTCTATGTGACTTGCGGATATGTAACTTAATCTCATAATATGTTCACCTCATACGTCAACAAAATCGGTTTAATCCACTAAGGCAGGAAGAGTAGAGCTGAGCCAATTTCTCAATTTCTAAAGAGATGGTAAACGCGTTACTGGCAAATTAATAAGCAGCTAACATGGGTAAAACAATGTTTGTCAATGTCAAAAGAAACAAACATAATGAATACTTCTGAATTCATTTCCGTATTGTTCATTAGACCAATGACATGGGAAGCCCTCCTCGAACTAGAGAAATAAGGCATAGAGTATAAGTGCAATTGGGGTCCTTTTGCTGGTTTGTATGATCATTTGCTAGAAATAGAGCGTGGTTAAAATAAATTTTAAGCCTCAAGTTAGCGGCACCTGACTCACATCAACAAAATTTAAATAATATATAATTTAATATATAGTCGTAATTTGCCCTCGGTTAAACTCGAAAATATATGGAAAAATTTTGGTACCACACAGGTGCTGAAAGGTATAAACCTTGAAATATACGATGGCGAATTTATGATTTTGCTAGGACCTTCAGGGTCAGGTAAAACTACCGCATTAAGAACTATTGCAGGACTAGAAATACAGGACAAGGGTCACATATGGATAGGCGATAAATTGGTTGATGATTTTACACCCAGAGAGCGAAACATAGCTATGGTTTTTCAAAATTACGCGCTTTATCCGCACAAAACGGTATATGAAAATATAGAAATGCCATTAAAGGCCCAAAAAATAAATCGTAAAGAGATAAATGCCAGAATAGAGGAAATAGCAAAAACTTTAGAAATAACTGAATTATTGGAGCGATACCCGAGGCAATTAAGCGGTGGCCAGCAGCAGAGAGTGGCCCTTGCTAGGGCACTGGTTAGACGTCCATCTGCTTTTTTATTGGATGAACCTCTTTCCAATTTGGATGCAAAACTTAGGGTATCGGCAAGGTCATTCTTAAAATCTTTACAAAAAGAGCTCGGTATAACAACCATATATGTTACACATGATCAAGCAGAGGCAATGGCGATGGCGGATAGAATAGCATTAATTTCTGATGGTATAATACAGCAAGTGAGTGACCCTGAAGACGTGTATTTTTACCCAAATAATACGTTTGTGGCAAGCTTTTTAGGTAGTCCAACAATAAACTTTTTTGATGGTACATTATCTGAAGGGAATTTAAAATTTTTAAATGCAACCTTTTCATTAAAAATAAATACACAATACAGCGGTCAAGTCACCGTAGGAATAAGACCAGAAGATATTACAATATCAAGAGATGGAATACCTGCTAAAGTAATGGTGGTAGAACCATTAGGGCATGAATTTATAATAACGCTTATGTCTGAAAATGTATCGTATAAAGCGCGCATTTTTGGAAAATCAGCCCCATCTATGGGCGATGATATCCATATAGCCATTGATCCAGATAAGATTATGATGTTTGTAGAAAACAAAAGAATATGGCCTATTAAATGATCAACAAAAATTTATTTCAATAGAATAAATAAACTTTAAAGGTTTAGAGAATCGGTATAAAGCTGTTATTTGTAAAGGATAATTTATGGTCAAAACCATGTTATGAAAAACTTATATATCCATATTGTTTATTATGATCTTGCAGATGCAAAAAAATAGAAGTATAAGTAAAATAGCTGTTGCATTGATTGTCATTGTAATTATAATTATAGCAGGAGTTGGTGGATACTACTACTATTTGAGCACAATACCTCCAAAACCTACACCAACACCTACGCCAACACCTAGTGTAACCACATTAAACGTAGTTGTGGTGGGTGGTTGGAACCAACAAACAGTTCAAACAGCAGCCAATGATTATATGGCCCTTCATCCTAACGTGCATATAAATCTTATAATAACTACATTTTCAAATTATCTAGAAAAGGAAGAGGTGGCTGAATCCCAAGCTAACGCTTCATCATATGATATATTTACATGGAGTCCAACATCTTCCGGTCCTATAGCGCCCTATGTAACACCATTAAATTCAATGATTTCACAATATAACTATAATTTATCTAATTTTGCTCAAGGCATGCTATCGTCAGGTGCGCAATATTATAATATAACATCGAAACAAACAACGGTAATTGGATTTCCTATTGACACAAGTATATACACTCTGTATTATTTGAAGAATATATTCAATAATGCTACACTTGCATCAGAATTTCAGTCCATGTATAAGGTACCTTTTAATCCAAATGATTGGAGTAACTGGACGGAAGTGATATGGGCTGACCAGTTCCTTACATCCCATAATATAACACAATATGGGATGGTTATAGATGACAATCCTGGGCACGGAATGATAGATGCTTTCCCAGCAGTATTTTACTGGTGGTACCGTTCTAATTCTACACTTAATGGTGGAACATTAGGAGGTCTGCCAGGATATAACATAATGTTCACTACTAGCGGACAACCAGACTTTGCTAACGCACAGGGCGTCGCTGCATTACAAACATATAAACAATTAATTCAGTATGGTGATCCATCACCAAATGTTGAATTAATAACTTACAGTACTTTAGAGTCATTATTCCAAACAGGCAAAGCTGCCATGGATCTTGGATGGACAGAATACGCTGCCACATTTAATAATTCAAAGAAATCGCCAGCCATAGCAGGAAATGTTGGGGCTGCGCTTTTGCCTGGCGGATATACAGAAGCAGGAGGATCTATTATGGGAATAGCTAAATACGCTTCAAACAAAACAGCCGCATTCCAATTCTTAGAATTCCTAACATCAAATAATGAAGCTGTAAAGGCATTTTATGCAGGAGGATTTATTCCAACTGAACTGGGTGCATTAAAGATTTTAGAAGCTAACGCTACAATATCGGGATTTATAACAGAACAGTACAAGGGTACTTTAGTGGCTTACGCAAATCCACCCCTTCTATCAATATCTTCAACTGTGTTAGTACCTGAATTCAATTATGCAATAAACAACTATTTAACAGGAACCACGACCAATCCATTAACAGCGCTACAAACTGCTGCAAGCGAATGGTCACACGCAATGTCACTAATTTGAGATGAAAAACTATGAAAGCTAAATGGGCCGAAAAGTACGCTGCTGTACTCTTGGCCCTTCCCCTTATTTTTTATTTGTTGATATTTACCGCTTATCCAATGATAGAATCAGTTATTTTGAGCCTTTCTAAAGTAGGATTACTCTATCAATTTAATGGTTTTGTAGGTTTGAAGAACTACCAGATGCTAATATCTAACCCATTCTTTGAACAAACATTTGTAAATACTATGATATTTGTATTTGCAGTTGTTGCAATCGATATGGCAGCTGGACTTGTTTTAGCACTAAGTCTGGACAGAATCAGCCGGGGCAAGTCTATTATAACTACAATTTTAATGTCACCGATGATTTTGCCTGCAGTTGTTGTAGGAGCTATATGGGAAATCATAATGGCTCCTTACATAGGCCCTCTGGATTACCTGATGAGCAAACTTGGATTTGGTACTGTGGGTTGGCTGGCTAATCCAAAGCTGGCTTTACCTAGCTTAATAATAATAACAGTTTGGCAAAGCATTCCGTTTATTTTTCTGTTGATTTTGGCTGGCGTTCAATCAATTCCGCCGCAATTAAAGGAAGCTGCCAAAATTGATGGCCTTTCGACATCAGAGGTTTTTAAAGAAATAACAATGCCAATGATATTGCCTGCATTTGCTGTTTCCTTCTTAATGGCTTTAATTAATTCATTTAGAGTTTTTGACATAATATTTGTTATAGACCAAGGAGGATTTAATCCAGCAAATGCGCTATTAACGTATTTTTCATACGATTTTGCTTTTATTCCAGGCTTTCAAGGAATTGCGATGGCCGCGATCATAATAATAACACTGATAGCTACTGTTATAGCCATGTTTTTCATAAACAGGGTAGGACTAAGGGAACGTTTAGGGCTAAAAGAAGCCTCCAATAAGGTAAGAAGGTTGAAACTCAACATATCTTTACCTTCATTCAACATACCATCAAAAATATCATTGGGAATTGCCTATTTTGTGCTTGTAATAGCAGCATTTATATCCTTCTTTCCTTTTTTATGGGCAATAATAACAAGCTTAAACACTACAGGTGTAGTTACTACACTTTTACCTCCAGCATCAGATATCGGATTGACAAATTTTGTACAGGCAATTTATCAGGGAGCTGGATATTTGGTAAGCAGCTTGGTTATTGCGCCAGTTGTAGCTATAATAACTATACTAATAGCTGCACCAGCGGCTTATGCAATAGCCAGATATAAATTGGGAGGCACAAAACTGCTTGCTTGGAACCTTTACATATATGCAATTCCGTCCATCGTGTTTTTAATTCCGCTTTATACGCTTGTTGCCAAGCTTGGTCTTTTAAACACTTGGTGGGCTTTGATGCTCATTTACCCTATATTTACTATACCATTAGCTACATGGATTCTTGTAGGTTTTTACAGCGACATTCCCAAGGAGGTTGATGAAGCTGCCCTTATTGATGGTAAGAGTCGGCTTGGGGCTTTTTTCAGTATTATACTTCCAATAGTAAGGCCTGCTTTGGCAGTAGTTGCATTTTTTTCGATATTAGCAAGCTATAGCGAGTTTATGTTCGCATTGACCATAGGCGAAACTCCATACCTGTTTAATTTTCCACCAAGCGGAACCGAAACAGCAACAGTATTTGTTGCTATAGGGGTATCTTTTGGTGCTGGTCATCCAATTAATTATGCCCTGTTATCAGCTGCAGGTCTTATAGTATCAATACCAGTGATAATTATTTCAGCAGTTTTACAAAAATATATAATAAAAGGGCTTTGGTTCGGGGCAGTCAAGGGTTAGGATTAGAATTTAAACATTTATATTATACTAAATATTAAATCTTAATAATATGATTTCAGAACTAATGATAGCCAGGGATATTCCATCAACACTTATCATGATCATATGGGTAATATTTGTGGTTTATTTTGCGGCAAAATGGATATATCAGATAGCTATATCCCATGGATATTCTCCACAGTCTGGTGCATACTTCGGAAGGAAAGTTATTCATTTATTAGCAGGCGGTGTTGTTGCTCTTACACTGCCATATTTATTTCACGAACCAGTTTTGCCATTAATTATGGCTATCCTATTATCGTTGTTTTTGTATTTACCTCACAGAACTGGCAAACTTATGTACTGGTTTCAAGATCCAAACAATGAATTTGAGGTACACTTCACAATAATGTGGGGTCTATTGGCGTTTTTTACTTGGTTCATCGATAGTACATTCTGGCTTGCGGTCATTCCCATATTGTTTATGGCATGGGGTGACGGAGTTACCGGTATAGTGCGAAATTTTAGATATAAAAAGAGGGTTAAGGGATGGGAGGGAAGTGTTGCCATGCTAATCGTAAGTGTACCAATAGGAATGAGATTTGGATTAGCTGGAATTGTAGCGGCTATTCTTGCTACGCTTGCAGAAAAACAGAGATATATAGATGATAATATAACTGTTCCACTTGTTTCTATTACAGTTCTTTTATTGGCTTATTTTTTAGCTCCTAATTTGACTACTAATTTATGGTAAAATATTTTTGTACTTTGAATTAATCTACTGTTTTGTTCCTAAATTATTACACCCCCCTCCCCAGCATATCGAAGAATGACTGTTCAATGATCTCCTTTTTAGGAAGCCTCTTATAGTAAATAATTGCTGGTGTTTCAAGCCTTTCAATGTCAAATGCCCCGTGAGGCTTTATGAAATTTTATCATTGCATGAATTCATCAACAGAATTGAAGAATTTTACCTTCTTCTCAAATATATCAAAGAACTTCTCAACCTTTCCGTTTGTCTGAGGGTGGTCAACCCTGCCAACTATTAAAGTTATCTTCTCCTTTATCAGGAACTTTTCAAATTCTGTTAGTCCTTTATCCCTTGTATCTGATTCAATAACATAGAACGTTGATCCATGGTCAGATAAAATCTCCTCAGGCTTGCCGTACATGCTAATTGCTTTCATTAACACATCAACTGAGATGCCAGCGTTGGATAAACTCCGTAGCAAACTATGAACCTAGAAGAATCGTCTTCATACACTATGAGCCATAAACCCTTGGATCCTTTATTTTGTGCCAGTCAACGTGCCACAATGAATTAGAATGGTCTCTTTCGTACCTTATTCATTTCTTTCTGTGCCACTTTTTAGACTCGCTCAAGCCAGCCTCCTTAAGGATTTGGTTGATCTTTTCGTTTCTGATGTGACATCCTTCTGCACGTAGTATCCTGCCGATATAGCTTGCGTTAATTCTGTATTTTCTGTACAGCTCAACGATTTCATTCTTAACTTTCTAGGGAACAGGCCTTTTATGTCTTCCAGCTTTTTTCTGAACATGAATAACCCCCGTACTTTTGTACTCTCTGTAAAGCTGCTGCACCCTTCTGATTGATATGCCTTGCAATTTTCCTGTTTGTAAGTTTTCCTTCATGCTTAGTGTTAATGATCCACCTAATCTGATCTTCGCTAAGCATGTTATGAGCATACCTCTTCATCAAATTAGCCAAAATCTGCTTAATTTGCTTTTATCAGCTATATGTTTAAGACCATGAAATAATTTCCAGATAAGATATTTGAATTAATCTAGCGATAAGGTTATATATGGAAGCTAGAGATGTTAAGTTGGTTGAATAAAGATGGATTATGTATACGCTGCTTTGTTCCTTCATAGTGCTGGTAAGGAGATTTCTGAAGAGAATCTGAAGAAAGTAACGCAAGCCGCTGGAATTGAAGCTGATGAAATAAAAATTAAAGCGCTTGTTTCAGCATTAAAACAGGTAAACATTGATGATATTTTAAAAAGTGCGGTGGCTGCACCGACTACTCAAGCACCTCAGCAAGCACCACAATCAGCGCCTCAACAGGCACCAGCCGCAGCAGAAAGCAAGGAAGAAGAAAAGAAGAGTGGGGAAGCTATAGAGGGCTTATCTGCCCTGTTTGGTTAGCAAAATAATCACGCGCATCTTTTTCTGAATTAAATATTATGACTATTTTTACCTGCTTATCACCATCTAATTTAATTAAACCTTTAACTAATTCTTGCTTATCTATCCTAAGATAAATTTTATTTCGTTCCATCCCCTTCATTATTTCAGAAAATATGTCTCCCTTTTCAAAAGCACCAATTTTAGATAACAATTCTGTCAATTTTTCATCAACCCCTTTTCCTTCTACTTTTAAGCTTATTTTTTCAATAACGGTATCATAATGCCCAACAAGTTTTTCCTTTTCAATAATGGCATCTGGTAAAAATTTTTTAATTGAATCTTCAATTTTTTGGTTGTCCTCCGTTTCATGAGCAAAAACTACAGCCTGTATTGTTCTTACTTTTTGTTTCATATTATTTTCTCACTTCTAAATTGAAAGGCTTTGTTAGGTGCCTCCTGGCTCTAGAAGGAACGTCAAATGCGCCTGTCGATATATCTCTTCTTTCAACTATGAATTCTTTATTTAAATTGGTCATACGGTATCTGCATTTCGGACATTGATAACCCTTTTCTTTCCCTTCTGATTTCATTCTGTGCCCGCACTTTGGACAAATTGGGTTAGAAAACTTTCCATATTGCGCTATTTCTAAAACCTGAATTTTTTCTAGGTTAATGGTTTTCGGTTCTCCTTCTTTGGGTTTAAATGTTCCATATATCCTTACTCTATCTCCTGGCCTCAGTAGCATTATTATTTTTCTGAATTGCTTAGTGGGTTCATATGCGGCCAATCTAAGTCTTTCACCGCCTTTTTCAATATAAATAAATGTATGGCCGCCCTTTTCAGTCACTGGCAAACCATTAACTGTCCCCTCTAGCGTTATTGATGTAAAAGGCTCTATCTGTTTTATATTGCTTACAGGAATAATATGATCATCAGTAGCTTGATTGGTTTTAAATATCCTGTATTCAGAAACAGGTTCATAAATCTTAAGTGACCTTAAGGCGTTTTCCAAGCACTGATGGTCTGTGGACCTTATACCAACAAGGACTGGGCATGGAGTGTGTGGTGCTATCTTAATTTCTTCGCCATCATAATCAAAATTATCAAAAGTGCAGTCTTTAGTTAAATTATCCATTTTAATTACACTTTCTTTATCTATAATTCTTGGCCTTCCCCACATATCTCTGTTACGATAAGCTATAATTTCATATGTATACCCAGATGGAAAATCATATCCTATTGCCGCCAAAGCACCTATAAGGCCCCTAGGACCATTCAGTGCCATACCATTTAAATTGTACTTTTTAATGAGTGTTAAAGCTGATTCTATATTAAGTAGCCTTTTTACAGCATTTCTGGAAAATTCTATTATATCTAAAGGAACTTCGTTACCACTTAGCATTAATAAGGCTGGATTAGTTTTTGGATGATTGATCTGTGATAATTCAAATACTCTATCTAAAGCCGCATCAAAAAATTTTTGTTCATCGCCAGCTTCTATCCTAAACGTTGCAGAGAGTGCGGCATTACCTCTTGTTTTATATGGACATGATGGGTTGAGCCTTATTAAATTTGGAAAGTCGTAAAGTTCTCCTCCATATTTCAATACTGTTTGTATTATTTTATGCATAACGTATGTTGTACACATACCTTCTGGTGAATCTGTATCATCAATACCAATTTTTATAAGGGCATGATCATTTTGCAAACTGTTATTTATTCAGAAAAGGATACTTTTAAAATATTTGTGCATTTTGATAAAATTTTAATTTTGGAAACCTTACCTTCTACATAAAGCTCCTTTACACCTATTATTCTTTCAATGTATTTTTCAAGTATTTCATCATTGAGCCCAATTAATTTTAAACTATCAATGTTTCTTAAAAGTAATTTCTTTCCTTCTTTTGCTATTTCTTCTCCGCTGAGATTGATTTCTTTAATGTTCTCAACAATAACAGCGTTGGATTCATTTACTCCAAGCTGAAAGGACTTGGAAAGTTCTTCAATTCCCTGTGCACCATAAACAAATGTTTCATATGCTTTATTTGTTATATCACCCATTGTTTTACCGCTTTGATATGCCAGGTCTTTCATTTTTTTAAATAAATCGCTTCTAACACCTTTTATGGTAACCGTTTTTTCATTTTCTTTTTCTTCCTCAGTCATACTAGTAATACCAATTAAACCAGAATTTAAGGTTTTCCCAATTATTTTGATGATTTTTAGCCTTTACGACCAATAAGTAAAACCACGCAAATATTATAAGTACCGCATATTACTTTATGAACATGGTTAATAAAGAGCTGATAAGGTCAAACCTTATTACTATAAATGAAGAAAACACTGTATCTCAGATTCAAAACCTTTTTTCATATCAAAGGAACTTAGTGGTAGTAAATGGGCAAAGATATTCAGGAATAATTACTGAGTCTTTGGCTTACAGATTAAATGCAGATCTTTCTTCTACAAAGATCAAAAATATAATGCAAAGAGCACCACATATAACCGGGGAAGAATCGCCAGAACAGATAGCAAAATTGATGATTGAAAGCGGATTTAAATTAATACCTGTTACAGATGCAGATGGAACTTTTCTGGGCGGGGTTCTGGCAGATGATTTAATAAAATCATTTTATGATGATTTAAAGAAAATAAATGTAAAAACTATAATGACCCCCAATCCTGTCAAAATAAGTGTCAATTCAACTGTTGGCCAAGGTTTAGCATTAATGAGAAAACAGGGAGTTGCCAGATTGATTATTGTCGATGGAAATAAGATAGCTGGTATTGTTTCATTGCATGACATTATTGAAAAAGTGATAAAATCGGGTTTTAAACAAAGAAGAGATAGGAGATTGGGGGAATATAAGTACATAGCAGATCAAAGCATTAAGAGCATTATGAGCGAAAATATAAAGATCCTAAAAACTGATGCAAGTGTAGCTCAGGCATTTGATCTGATGATAGAAAATTCATTTTCGTCTGTCCCAATAGTAGAACATGATCAGTTGGTTGGCATAGTTACCAAGGAAGATATACTAAAATGGATTGTATCAAAGCAAGAACAGGGTCCTGCAGTGTTTGTTCAGATAAGCACAAAAGGAGATATGCAAGGAATTGACTTTGATAGAGAAGTTATAAATGATAAAGTGAAAATGCTGATTAGAAAATATGCCAAATACCTAAATGGTTCAACAATAACTTTCTATATTCGAAACAGCGAGTTGAAAAGCAGAGGTAGAATGCATTTTGAAGTTAGGCTTCAGGTAGTTGGTCCAAATTATAAAAACTCAATAATAGGCGAGGGTTGGGGTTTAAGAAGCGCCATAATAAACGCAGTGAACAACCTTGAAAGATTGCTTCAAAAGGAAAAGGAAACTACGCCTCGTACTGGGGAGGAATTTGTAAGACTATTAAGCCAAATTTTAGGATGAAAATGACCAGTTTTGGCCAGCTTTTCTTTTTAAAACGATCCTTTTTTGATATTTACCTTTTAGAGTTAATCGTGGAGCTGAGTTATGTCTTTCTCTACCCTGCAGTTTTGGAGTTTGACCCCTTACTTTACCAGCTTTTGTTATACTACCATGGGTTGGCATACAAGCAATAGCAAACTATCCTTTAGATAAGCTTTTCTGATAGAAAAATTCCCACATGAAATAATTGTAATGCAATGTAACTAGGAATTTAAAATATTTCAATTTTATAAAGTAAATCACATTAACCCTAATTTGACAATAATATATTAAGAAAAACTTTATATTTATTATATATATTACAATTACCATGTCATATGATTATGCTAGAATAAAGCTGAAAATTGGTGTAAATGAGATTGAAGTAAGCGGTCAAAAGCAAGACATTCAGTTTTTAAGTGAACTGGCCATGAAGATGCTTGATCAGGCTTCAAATTCAGTCAATAATGCCCAGAATGAACTCCAATTAGTCAAAAAAGAATTGTTAACTGATAGCGTAAATAGAAGTTATTTTACCGGAAATGAGAACACAGCCAATAAAATCGAAGAATTACCACAGGTTTCCCTTGAACCAAGCGGTTCCTTACCTATAAATATTCTGAGGCTTTTCTCTGTTGATTGGGGTAAAAAGCCAAGAAGGCTATCTGAAGTGAAAGAAATTTTGGACAGTTTTGGAATGGTTTATCCAAAGCAGACCGTTGCAGTTACACTGTTAAGACTAGCGAAAGAGGGTAAAATAAGAAGGTTTAAAAGTGAAAGGGGGGAATATGTATACGTAAGTTCCCCGTTGGTGAATACAGATCAGTTGAATAAGCAAGGTGAAATATAATATGAGCGAAAATCTAGTTAGGGTTGATATAGAGTATGGTACGCTTAAGGCTACATTTACGGGAGACCCAAATACAATATATGAAACTGTTGATAGATTCCTAGCTAAAAATTTGCCTGAATTTGAGCTTGCAAAAAAAATATATTTAAAATACGATTCAAGAGATTTAATTGATAGATTCGGAAATTTTATAAGAATTACAGAAGAAGGTCCGCGTGTTGTTTTTGGTGAAAACCTTAGTTTAAAACAGAAAATAGGGCTTCAACTTATAGCTACCAAGCTAGCCTTTTTGTTATCATCAAATCAATCTCAGGGGCTCAGCATACAGCAAATATCATCTGACTTGGGTGTTTCATCAAAATCTGTAAGTTCAAGGTTAAGCGAATTAGTTAAGGAAGGTCATGTTGAAAGAGTCAGTAATGAAAAAGGCAATCTATATGCTATATCCACAACTGGCATTATGTGGTTGTCTGATAGCATACAAGGAAAATCTTCACAGTGACCTGTTTTCTATTGGGTTTAATTTCATATTTTTTATTATTTGCTCCTTTAACCTTTCCATATTATATCCATCTTTAGCCGAAACTTCAATCCAATCGCTGATTTCATCGTCTTTAAATCTATAAGCTTCTTTTCTTTTATCTACTTTATTTAAAACCACCGTAACTTTTGATGATGGCACGCCCAATTCCTTTAAAACGCTCATGCTGGCATTGTACTTTCTATAAAATTCAACTTCAGGTAAGCTGTAATCGGTTATAAGGAAAACAAGGTCTGAATAAGTTATTTCTTCCAATGTTGATTTAAACGAATCAATCATATAATGTGGAAGCCTTTCTATAAATCCTACTGTATCACTAATGTATGCTCCTTCTATGCCATCAACCATTCTAAGCGTGGTCGCAAGGGTTGTAAAATATTTTCCTGTAACAGGCTTCTTCTGATTTGATATGGCATTAAAAATTGTGGTTTTACCTGCTCCAGTATATCCTGCCAACGAAACAAGAAAAAAGTTTCCCTCTTGCCTCTTTTTCATTTGCATATCTTTTCTTGTTTTATGTTCGTCAATTTTTCTTGATATTTCATGCATCTGTCTTCTGAGGCTCCTAATATATTTATCAGCTTCGTACGCACCATATCCAAACATTCCGGTCTGTTCGCCTTGCCTCCTTATTCTGACCATATCTTTTACTCTTGGTATTTCGTAGGTCAGTTCTGCGAGCTTTACTTGTAACTTTGCCTCTGCAGTAGCCGCCCTGTTTTCAAAAATATTTAATATCAACTTGTTTCTATCTATAACTCTAATTCCGTTAAAGAACTTTGAAAGCTCATAAGCCTGTGATGCTTTAATGTGTTCATCAACAAGAATGTAGTCAGCATTTAACTGTAATATTTGCTCCTTTATAATTTCAGCTTTTCCTGAAGGCAGACCGAGTTTTCCGTTTCCGAATTTTTTTGAAGTAAATATTGCCAATGGTGAATAGCCTGCACTAAGTACAAGCTCCCAAGCTTCCTGTTTGCAAAATTCATCGGGATAAGTTATTATTGCCATGCGGTCATTCATTATATTTCACCTTGAATTTTTTTAATTTTTAAATAGTTAAATTTAATTTTGTGAATATATATAATATTAAAAAAAGATTTTAATTCATAATAATAATAATATGTATAAATTGATGATTTAATATTTTCTTCTTTTAGTGAACACTTAGCTTTGATGATGTTTTTAACAACACTGGTTTTCTGTGGTAATTTATTCATTGTCCACTTCTTATACATTATCAGCTATTATACTTTTAGCAATTTATTGAAATTAACCAGATGCTGGGGGCCTAGTTAATTTAATTTTTAATGAAGTTTCAAGCTTTCTTATGGTTTGATAATCAGGAATGATTTTCTGCTGTTCTATTTTTGCAAGTAACGAAGGTTTTATCCCGCATTTGATTCCGAATTTATCCTGTGTCAACCCCATTCCTTCTCTAATGGTTCTTATTATTTGACCATAATTATCTACTATTTCATATTCAGGTATTTCCTGTGTAACCCTTGTAATAGGTTTACTTGCATATTTTTCCTTTAAAGGTTTAACTGAATCTGCTGGTTTTCCATACTTTGCACAGCTCTCACACACCGTCATATAGGCGCCTTCAATATAGATCCTGTGCGGCTTTCCAATTATGGTTTTACCACATAGTTCACAAATCATTCATACCAATTACTAGCTGTTCAGCTTTAAACTTTTCCCATGATCTATCCGTTGTTGAGTTAGTATTATGATAAAGCCAATAAATAACTATTAATTATGACATTAATTAAAAGTTTTTTAATTATACAGTATAAGCTCAGTGCATAATGAAGTTCAATATTATGAAATTCAGCAGTAGCGCTCTTAAAAATGGTGGATATATTAAGGCAGCTGAAATTATGATTAAAAGATCTAGGGATATGAAGGTACTTGGTGTTATTTCATCGATTAAAGGTTCAGTAGAATTATTAAATGAAGCATCAATTCTTGCTGCTGAAGGTAAGCTTAACGAAGCTGAATCTAAAGTTAATGAACTTTATAAAATCTATTTGGAAGAAGTAAATATTGTAAAAGCCAGGTACAATTCAAATGTAGAAAATAAACTATTAAATTTAAAAAAACAACTTATTGATTTTCTGAGCACAATATCAATTTTAGGTGAAATAACACCGTCGTTAAAAGACAGAGTGGTGTCCTACGCAGAATCTTTTTCTTTGGAGACATTAAAAATTACAGCAAAATCATTGAATGCTGATGTTGATGCTAGAAGTGGAGGAGAATGGGGCATCATAACTGACGATGAATACGGGTCTGCAAACCCCCTCCTTAATTCCTCATATCAAATTATAAATAGCAAGATAAATGATTTGTCTAAAGAAAATATAATTCTTGTTTCTGGCGGTCTAACCGGAAAAACTAGAGAGGGCAAAGTCACTTATATGGGTAAGGGTAGCGCTGATATGGTAGCTGCAACCTTTGTGGTAAGCTTGAACTCTAGTAACCTTGAAGTGTGGAGCAACGTAGATGGCTTAATGACAGCTGATCCGCGTTTTGTACCTAGTGCTAAACCCATATCTAGGCTTTCATATAAAGAAGCCCGGGAATTGCTGGCATTTAACTCTGAGCTTTTTTCACCATTAAGTTTGGACCTTTTATCAAGAAAGAACGTCACGTTAAATATCAAGAACATAAACAAACAGGATTCACCTGGAACAATAGTGGCGCATGATTCGCAAATATCGCCAAACGTTGCAAAAGCTGTAGCTTATATAGACCAGATATCGATTATAACTCTTGAGGGTGTTAATATTCAAAAACTCATACCCAGGATTCTGAGTAGGATGATTGATCACAACATTGAAATAAGAATGATGTCGCTCAGCACTTCTGCCACCGAATTCAATATTATAGTTCCATCAAATTTGTTAAATAAATGTAAAAGCATAATTGAATTTGAATTCCTGGGGAAAGATGTAAATGATTATCATGTTGTGAACAATGCCTGCGCCATCTCAATTGTGGGAGAAGGAATGAAGGGCACTCCTGGAGTTGCAGCAAAACTCTTTAATTCAGTTGCAAAAAATTCAATAAATGTATTAATGATAACACAGGGTTCAAGTGAGCTAAATATAGGCTTTGTAGTAGATTCATCTTCCTGCATTAAAGCACTAATGGCAGTTCATTCAGAATTTATTTAAGTGAACTGCATGCCCTTGCGGACACGGCTTCCAAGTTCATCAAATACTTTCACACATGCTTGAAAGGTATTCAAGTGCGCATAGGTGTGGTCATCCTTGGGCGTCTCCCATGCATTCCACCGCTAAAGCCTTTCGTCAACGATTATTTGCAAAAAAGGCTCTATAAACCCAAGGAAGCTATCTTTAACAAAAGTGGGCTTTCGCTCCCTTTAAACTCCCATAAGGTTAAATTTATAAATAATAATTGTATGATAAAAAGTCTTTTTCAAATAATCAATATACACACCAATTTGTTAATTGTAATTCACTATAGTGGAATTGAATGAAACCTTTCTTCTAGGCTTTCACCGTAAAACTTTCCTGTAATCGGTAATTTGTAACCACATTTAGGACACCTATTATCCTGATCAAGATTCCACTTAATAACTTCGAATCCATATCTCCTTATTAATTCTGTACCACACTTAGGACAGTAAGTGTTTTCATGACTGCTTCCGGGCACATTCCCCACATATACAAAATTTAATCCATTTTCTTTCGCTACTTTATAATGATTTTCCAAGTCCTGCACGGACGTTTGAGGTAACCAATCCATCTTATAATCAGGATGAAACCTTAAAAAGTGTAAAGGCACATCAGGTCCTAGATTATCAACAATCCATTTTGAAAGTTTTTTTGCATCTTCAAGGTGATCGCCCACTTGAGGAACTACTAGATCAGTTATTTCTACATGAACCCCGAATTTGTAAAGTTCTAAAATAGTTTTAAAGATCGGTTCCGGGTCTGGAACTGCGGCATATTTTCTTAGAAATTCCCTGTTGGCATTTCCCTTTATGTCAACTGTGATTGCGTTAAGAAATTTTTTCATCATGTTAATTCCTTCATCTGTTGCGTATCCGTTACTTACAAAAACGCTAAACAATCCTTTATTTTTTGCAAGTAGTGCTGTATCTTTTGCATATTCAAGGTTAATAAGAGGCTCATTATATGTAAACGCTAATCCTTCTGAGCCATATTTTAGAGCGATTTCAACCAGCGACTCGGGCGATATCTCAATGCCTGAGACTTTTCTTCTCTGACTTAAATCGTAATTTTGACAGTAAAGGCACATCCATGAACAACCAGTTGTGCCCACACTCAGAACTTTACTACCAGGGTTAAAGTGCATAAAAGGTTTTTTTTCAATTGGATCAATATGGATGGCTTCGATTGTGCCGTAATTTAAAATATATAGTTTATCATTAATAGATTTCCTAACACCACAGAAACCTGTTTGATTGTTTTTTAAATGGCACATCCTAGCGCAGGCTGTGCATACAATTCTTTCATCTGTTAAATAGAAAAGTTCTGCATCTTTTATCAATATTAAATTGATTTAATTTCTAAAATATAGATTTTGCTGTAATTTAAAAATTTGAATTTGTCAACATTTCATATATATCACTTAAATTTAGATTTGATCCGCTTAAACTGTTAAGATCTATGCCTATGATATGCTTAAAAAAAGTAGGGTCAGAATCTATCAAGATTGCCCGTTTTAATATTTCATTAGCGGTGTCATCGTTGCATCTTTGGAAGTGAACCATGGCAGCACAAAATTGTATTGCGGCCCTTATACTGTTTTTCATTTTTTGGTCTTTTTCGGTTTTCCATATATCTTCTAGTAATTCATGAGCTTCCCAAAATCTTCCTTTTTTCAAATAGTAGCGATAATCTGCATTAGGTTTCTTATTAACATCAATTATTTCAATTGGTTTTTTATTAAAGTATGTTTCAATTATATTAACGCAATCTTCATTTTCATAAAATAAATCAACTTCAATGTGGTCCTTATCAATCCTTACATCATTGATACTTGGAATCATTTGTTTCAATTTTTCCTTTATATTTTTTGCGTTGCATCTTTTTTCCTCATTGCTATTTTCAAAAATAAGCAATAATCTCAACCTAATACTTTCACCTTATAACAAAATAAATCCTCCTTGCTTTTGAGTGATGACACATTAAGTTCCTTAAAAAACTAAATTAATTATTTTTTCGGTTTTCTTAGTTTATTATATAGGAGAGCTTTTTGTTCATTACCTATAAAATAATACCTAAAGTATCGTGAAACGATCAAAAGATATTGATAAAAATAAGGCTTTTATGCTAACCCTTGAGCTTTGTTCATGCTTGCTTAATTATGATTTAAAAGCATGACTTATGGCATATTTGTGGGGTTCTGTTTCTTAACATCTATTATCTGAAATGATTCAAACCTTTCAATACCGTTTTTTCCTGTTACTCTTTTTATTTTTTCTAGCATGTCCCTGTTGTCTTTTGCCTCAATCATAATTATCATATCATAAGAGCCCACAGTTAAAAATACATTTGTAACAAAATCATCCTTTCCTATTTCCTTTGCCAGTTCATCTACGTCATATCCCGGTTTTACCTTTGCTCCTATAATATACATGTTTATGTTCAAAAGAGTGGAGTTGAGCAATGGTACAAATGATAATATTATCCCCTTATCTATCATTCTGTTAATTCTTTTACTTACTGTAGATGTGGATAAGTTAAGGGTATTTGCTATTTTTCTATACGATAATCTACAATCTCCTGAAAGGCATCTTAAAATTTTTGTATCAACTTCGTCAAGTTTTTCCATGATAAGAACATCTAAGTTGTACTTATTTATTTATATTTTCGTTATTTTTTAAAAATCATCGCTAGAGTACTGTAAGCGAACTATATCAAGCCTGCATAGTTTTACTTTTTATTAGAAAATATGTTATGCTTTTCTAGGAGATAATCTGTTTGAGTATGAAGTTCATTTAATGAAATGTCTTCATTAACTATCATTAAATCTGAAAGTGCAATAACGGCACCTATTCCAAGTTCTATTTCAAGTTTATCCCTTTCCTTGAAGTCTTCGATTTTATGAGGATCGTCGATTCTACCCCTTTTTGATAAAAGTTCATATCTTCTTGTTTGGCTTGCATGAACTGCAAGCAATGTTACTTTAAAGTTGGAAGAAAAAAGATCAACTTCATGCATTGATCTAATACCGTCAATTATTACGTTTTCAAGGTTCATCTTTATCATTTTTTCTAAAGTGAGCTTTGCTACAATATCCTTTCCTCCTATTTCTCTCAATTCTTTAACAACTCTTTTTTGTCCCTCTTTACCTGCACCGTATCCCATTTCCTTAGCCTTTTCCCTTATTATGTCCCCCATTGCAAGCACCTTAATGCCCCTAGATGAAATATACTTAGCTACGGTTGTTTTACCGGCTCCAGGCATGCCAGTGATTCCGAGAATTGTTCGGTCGCTCAACCCTAACCCTACTTTGTTTGATTGTATTTTAACAATGCGTTTTTTATTTCATTATAACCGATTTATCAACCCAAAGAATTCCTGATTTTTGCCATTTCAGATATGGCAATTTTTACCTCTGATTCTTTTTTTTCTTTTAATGCAGTCAATGCGAGGCTAGAGAATAGTCTGTGCTTTATTGTATTGTATTCATGATTTGGCAATTTGATGCCAATTTGATTTTCCATAAAGGAAATGTCCCCTTTAACTAGTTCCACTATTTTATTATCAAGGTTAAAATCGTTTTTTAGCATTTCTAATGAATCTATATTCAAATACTTTGATGCCTCCCTGAGATCCTCTTTAAAGTACTTGTATTTTTCCGCCAGAAAGTTCCATTCTTGTTCATTGAGGCTTTCCAATGATGATAGACCTATAATTTCAGGAGGAATTCCTATTGTATAAAGCGAAGCCACAAACGTTATCGCACGCGGCAACGTTACATTTCCAGTGTTTCTTGAATAGCCAAAAAGCCCTATGTGCAGCTTTCTGGCCCTTCTTCTTGGAACAAAATCAGCCACTTCATTGATTATCGATGCAAGGCCCTCTATTTCAGTTTGGTATCTTTCCCTGTAAACAGAAACTATTTTTCTTATTAACTGCTTTTCATGATTTGAAAATGGCACTGGATCAACAGCCTTGGTCATATTAAGGTACCTGATTGCATCTCTGACTTCTTCTTTTGGAAAGTCATACCTAAACGCGGACTGAGCTGTGAAGGTCCAAACTCCCTTGTATTCTTCCATTGAATTTTTGACATTGGATGGACTAAAATGACCTCTAAAGGGTAAAGAACCCACGCCTATAATAGGGAATATATCTACACTTGATTCATTCGAAAGCTCTTTTAAATCAGCCAAAGCATATTTCGAAAGAAGCACTGCTGGGAGCATACCGTAGTTCATAGCGGGATCAGACCTTGCTATGAACGCTCTAAGATAAGGAACCTTGAACGTGGACAGATACTTACCAATTATGGCCTTTATGTTAAGCATGGAGTCCATGTCTTCAATTAAAGGTATAATTTCTATTTTTTTTGGCCTGAATTCTCCAATCAGGTTCTTAACTGAAATGTTATCCGTGAGCATGGTATCTTCTTTGCTGACCACAGCCTTTTCATAGTAGTTAGCCAGCGCAATCAATTCTTCACCGCTTGTAGTGAACGGCAATATTACCTCGAAAACTGGAGTAGTTACAAATTCACCGTAGAACTTTTCAGCTACATCGTATGTTATTGGTATGCTTTCCAACGTTTCGGCGAAAACTTTTCTGTCAGCTCCTTCAATTGAAGGGTTGGGAACCCTGTATGTAAGGTACAGGTCTTTGCCTAATATATTATCTCTGAAAAATTCAGAGTAGTCAGTGAATAGTTTTCTTACTACATGAGTATCTACATCCTTACCTTCGGCATCCCACATTACTTCTTCTGTGCCAAATTCTGAATAAGAAATGTAAGCTTCATAAACTTCATCATCGCTAGCAATTATTTCTGTTCCCCTAACCCAGTTTGGCACTCTTGCATTATCTGGATGTTGCGTAGCCATGCTTCTAGGGATTAACCTCATTGAACCTATTACTTCAAAAAAACAATTTAAAAATGTGTCGATAAAGCTTAAAAATATTGCCATGCATTGTTCGTAAAATGTTCACATTGTATTTCCATCCAGCATGCTACACAAGCTATAGGCTTCTAAGGGCACTAAACGATAAAAATATGATTTCGTCGTTAAAGCTTGTTGACATGTCAACAAACAGCTACCTCGCCATAAGCAAGCGTATTTTAACAGTCCCCTTGATTGAAAATGAAGGAAGACAGGTATATGGTGGTCCAATAGATATTTATAAAGCGCTGGCTTTATTGTCCAGAGAAAATGTTACGCTGAACGTTGAAGATGTAAGGCAAGCTCTAATTTCTGCCATAGCGGATAGCGCAGCAATATCAGCGATTCTATATTCTTATGGTAGTATTAAGCCGGTAAAAGAATTCGGTGATTTTTTAAACAGTGCGACAGGCATAGAACTGGATCCCATGTATAAAGAAAGGATTGAAGAGTTAAACAGAATAATTGAAAACGATGACAAAATTTACAGTGAAATTGAGGGAAAAATGATAGCAACCTTGGCCTACAATAAAGTTAGGGAATCTATTTATATGGATATTAACGATCATACCCCAAATTCATTTGTGTCCTGGTTTGTATCCAAATCAAGTATTGGAAGAGCTGGTGTGCCATTTTACAACGTGAACGAAATTAAGCAAAAGGCGTTAAAAATATATCAGTATTATATTGAAAGAAAAGAAAGGATTGAAGAGAAATTATTAAATGAAATTAATGAAATAAAAAACGGAATTAATGAAATAGTTTAATTAATCACTCAAAGCTCTTAGTTCCCCATTTCTCGAGAGCAGCCTTTAGTTCCTTGCTATTTTTTGCATATTCTTCAAGCGGAATCTTCTTCTGCCATGCTTCTATAGCATCTCTAGCTGCCTTTGCTCCGGCCCTTGCTCCAAGTGGATTGCCAAGGACTCCACCACCAATCTGCACAGCAATATCTGGACCCATGTAATCTAACAATGCTGGAATCAATCCCGGATGCAGCCCTCCTGAACTCACAGGTGTTACCGGTTTAAGACCATACCATTTCTGTGAAAAGTAGATGTCTTCTTGTGGTACATCTTCAAGTGTTATTGCCTCCTTATGTCTTATCACTTCACTTTTTGTTCCTTCCATCTTTCCAACACCTGTTCCTATATGTAATAAATCAACTCCAATGAGCCTTGATATTTTGGCTAATGTCAACATTGTAGCTCCATGGTCTGGTATCTTATCAAATGCTGCATGGAATGCTCTGTGAGCATGTATCGCAAGTCCAAGGTCCTCAGCAACATCCCTTAATGTTTGAACTGCTGACCATCCAGTTGTAAGTATATCTATCATTATGAATTCTCCGCCATAGTCTTTAACCAGCTTGGCTCTTCTTTTCATTTCTTCGGTTTCCGCTGTAATATTTATTAAAGCGCTCTTTCTCTCTCCAGTCTCCTTTTCAGCCTTATCCCTATATCTGAAAACTTCTCTAACCCTATCTTCAAATTTATTAAATGGCTGACTTGTAAGATTTTCATCGTCTTTGAGAAGATCTTCTCCACCTACCCATATCTCGTAGCCTATTTTTGCATGAGCTTCTGCGCTGGGGCTGAGTTTCGGCTTTGGTACAGTTGCAAGTATAGGCCTGCCGCTGACCTTGAGTATTTTTTTCACACCATCCAGCCCAAATCCAGGTCCCTTAAAGCTTTTAACATATTCTTTGGGGAATCTAATATCCATAACCCTTAGTCTAGAAACGGCCTTCATTCCATAGATGTTCCCAAATACTGATGAAAACAGCTGTGGTATGCTTCCAAGCTCAAATAGTTCAAGCGGATATGTTACCCAAACCAGATCACCTGATATTCTGTATGCCTTTGCCATTCTGTTGATTGTATCTTTGGTCAATGTAGAAAGAGTAGTCCATGTTCCTACACTGCTTTCACTTGCTATTCTACCTGCAGCCTCTTCAATGCTAAAGCCTTTTGCTGGTGTGACTTTAAAGAGAAGTTGTACTTCATCATTTCCCGGTTCCCTTTTGCTATCTACAAAGTCCAGATACCAGTCAACCTTTTCTTCGCTCATACAAATGTATTCTCTATAAGAGTATATATACATTACATGGTTTTTTCAAAACAACAGAGACGCTTTAATATAACCGCATTTTTTCTATAAATTGTAATGAAATGTAGCCTGTGTGATAGAGATGCTGTAAGAGAAATTCCATATATGAAACTATATTTATGCAGAGAACATTTTTTGAACTGGTTCAACCAGAGGTTCATCAGGGATGCAAAGAAATACAAACTTTTTGAGAATTCTAAGAGGGTGGCGGTTGCTGTATCAGGAGGAAAGGACAGCACCACTCTACTTCACCTTCTAAAGGAATCTTCGGATCAATTGAATATTGAAGTTATTGGGCTTACGATCGACCTTGGAATAGATGTGGGAACTGGATATTCAAAAAAGAGTGTAGAAATAGCAGTTGAGAACTTTAAAAGTTCTGGGGTTGAATATAAAGTCATAGATCTTAAAGGGGAGTATGGCTTTACCATCGATAAGGCAAAAAACAGAACTGGAAGGCCGGTATGCAGCGCATGTGGATTATCTAAAAGGTATATACTAAACGCCGCAGCTGAAGAAATAAACGCTGATACGCTTGCTACGGGGCACAACCTAGATGATATGGCTCAGTTCATATTTTCTGGATATATTAACGGTAACTTGGAAAGCCTAGCAAGAAATGCGCTAGTAAATGCACCTGACAGGGGTTATAAAATAAAGAAAGTTAAACCTCTTTTCTTTACCCCAGAAAGCGAGATATTGCATTATGCTATTCTGAGAGGGTTTCCATTTATTTATGACCCATGCCCTTATTCATCAGAATTTGGGTCAGTATTTCAAGAAAGGGTTGGCAATGTATTAAAGGAAATGGAAAAGGAAATGCCAGGCACTATGATAAATCTTGTGCAGACATTTGAAAAACATGTCAGGCCCTTGCTCTATAATGTCTATTCGAAGGACGAAGACGTGGGCAGATGCAAATTATGTGGAAGACCAACATCAAAGGGAAGAGAAATATGTTCATTCTGTTCTATAAAGAACAAATTAACAGCTGAGCCGTTAAAAAATTATTGACTTTAAAAATTCAGATATTTCTTTGTTGAACATTTCCGGTTCTTCAAGATAGCATGGATGTATTTTACCAATTAACTTTAATCTGGAGTTAGAAAGATGATTTATGATAATTTGGTAGTTTTCCTTCGGTGAAATGTTATCCTCGCTTCCCCAGATCAAGAGCACTGGCAGGTCTTTTATTTTTGAAAGCATGTTTTCATACATCCAGACACTTACAGCACCAACCAACACCAGCCCAATTACCTTTTCTGGGTATTTAACAGAAAATGATAGAGCTTCCCTTCCTCCCATTGAAGCGCCTATGATTACTGCCCTTTCTATTCCGAGTCTTTCAAATAATTTTTCAAGAAATGACGTCACTGTATCGTATCCATCTTTCTCTGTTTTACCGAAGCCAGGCATGTCTACAGAAATAGACCTCCATCCAGCCTTTGCTATAGCGCTTAATGTCCCAGTCTTAACCCAAATTTCTGCGTTGAATGAAGCCCCGTGAAGAAGAACAACTGCTTTCCCACTTCCCTCTTCGAAATACCTCACATTGTAGCCATCAATATCTAAATTGACTTCATTGGTCATGGTTTCAAGTACATCTCCAGCATTAAACTGGAAATGCCTGTGATTTTAATATATTCCTCCTTTCCAAATGCTTTTATGCTTTCAACTATACCATCTACATTTTCCAGACCGCCCTTCCATCTCCAGAACACCGTTCTTTCTTCTTCAATATTATGTTCTGAAAGAATTTTCCAATAAAGAGGCATTCTTCTTTTAATCATATTCACATCATTTACATTTATCCAATTTACCAGATTGGTTCCAAGAGTCTGGATTAACTTGTGATCTGCGCTTATCCTATCAATTTCTTTTATAAGAGATTTATCTTCAGAATTAAAAGATTTAATTTTAGGGAAGACGTATTCATCTTCAACCTTAGCATGGTGATTTATGACAAAATCGTTTAACCTTTCAAATTTAACCCTTTGATACCCGCTTTCCCATTCATTTCTTATAACCCTGAGTGCAGAATGCTCATAAAGCAATAACTCAATGACGTCCATAGTTAAGTTTTATTATACGTGGTGTAAAACCTTTATGGAAAAAATGGTTAAGATAGGAATAATAGGGGCTGGAATTTGGGGGTCAAATCATGCAAAAGCACTGAGAAGCTTAGGAGCACTTTGTTGCATTTACGATTCCGACATTGTTAGGGCAAAAAATATCGCACAAACCCATGGTATTACTGTGATGCAGCAATTAGATGAAATGCTAGAGTCTGATGCAGATGGGATTATATTAGCTACACCTGCATCAACACATGCACAGATAATATTGAACATTTTGAAGACAGGCAAGGGCTTGCTTGTGGAAAAACCCATGGTGGTTGATATGAATCAAGCTCTTGCTGTAAAGAGTCAAATGAAAGCTGACAGCAAACTGGTAATAGGATATACAGAAAGGTTTAACCCTGCAGTGATATCGTTAATCAATTGTCTTGAAGATAAGGATAAACTATCACTCACACTGTTCAGGGTTGGTAACCGTCCTGAAAGAATAAAGGATGTAGGTGTTGTACTTGACACTATGATACATGATATTAACATAGTGAACCACCTTTTGGGGCCAACACGCGTATCCAGTGCATGGAGCGTAAAAGATGTTGATAAAAGGGAAATTTTTGTAACTGCTACAGTTGAAAGTAGAACTGGCACGGCCCATCTTGTAGCTTCATGGATATCTAATGAACGGCTCAGGATGGGAATAGGTGTAAGCCATGGAACTGTCGTTTCGTCTAATTTTATTACACAGGAATCAAAATGTCTAACTGGCGGAAAGGAATTGATAACAAAAGGAAATGGAGTTGATTTATTAAAGGCTGAGGATGAAGCTTTCATTAGATACCTTAGAGGTGAGGAAAAATTCCCTGGACAAGTTGATGACGCAATTGCTGACTTGGACCTTGCACTTAGAATATTAAATAAAATAGAGGAACAAACATTATGAAGCCTGCAAGGAAGCACGTTAAGGTTAGGGCATATAGCAGTTCAGCCAACCTGTCGGTTGGATTTGATATAGCAGCAGTAGCGCTTGATGCCTTTTATGATGAAATTGAAATCATATATAATGGTGAAAACAGGATTAAGAGCACTGTAACCGGCAATACAAATATTCCTTCAGAAAATACTGCTACAAAAGCTGTTGAAGAAGTTTTCAAAAGAGCTGGAGTTTCTTTTGGTGTGGATATAAAGCTTGCAAAGGGAATACCCGCAGGAAAGGGGCTGGGGTCAAGCGGCGCTTCTGCAGCAGCTGGTGCATTAGCTGCTAATTTAATGATAAATTCTAAGTTAGGTATGGATGATCTTATTGATATAGCAGCAAATGTAGAAGGTGCATTTTCAGGAACGCCCCATGCGGACAATGTTTCAGCAAGCCTTCTGGGAGGATTTTCGTTCGTTTTTTCTAAAAATCCATTTCGCGCCTTTTCCATATTTAGAGATATGGAGTTCTATGTTGCTATACCTGAAGTTAAAACTGAAGAATCAAAGACAAAGAAAGCAAGAGAGTCACTTGGTAGGCCAGTAGATTATACACAATATGTAAATGAAAAATATGCATTAATAAAACTCATCCAAGGCCTACTGTATGGAGACAGTTCAAATATAACAATGGCAATCAATGAAAACAGCTACCATCAACAAATAAGAGAACAGGCAGGACTTGTTCCATTTTTTAGCGATATAAAATCTAATCTCACTGGCAATGGTGCTGAGGGCGTTTGCTTAAGTGGGGCTGGCCCATCGCTTATAATTTATTCTAGAGAAGAAAATTTTGAAGGAAAAATCAAAGATACTTATAGTAAATATGGAATTGAAGTTATTGTAAAGAAAACAAAGGTTGCAGGTGGAGCCTATGAAATCATTTAAGTGGAACGTAAAGTGAGCTCCTGCTTGCGCCGATACCAGGTGTCCCGTGCACGACTTTCTTTATTGGGCTTACATATTCTCCAAGGTAATGGCCTATCATTTCCGGTTTTATTTCAATCTGCACAAATTCTTTTCCTGTGTAAACAGATAATTTCTTACCGATCATAAAAGGTAAAATTATTGTGTCTCTGTCATGTGTTTTTGTTGTTTCTCTCTGCTGTTTTAGTTTTTCAAAAAGAACCTTCTTACCAGGGTTCATTTCAGCGCCAAGCCTGTTTAAGCTTCTTCTTGCCCTTGACGGTAATATTTGAAAAAGTTGATCATACGGCATGTTAATTAAATCATTAGCAGTGTATCCACGATATCTAAACTCTCTTGGCATTAAATTTCACTCCAAAAATCATCAAATAAAAAGCTTTCTATCATGTTTACTTGCCTCTGCCAGTTTTTCTTGCTGCGATGTTGCCTACCTTTCTGCCAGGCGGAGTGTTTCTAGCAACTGTTGTTGGTTTACCAGGATGCTGATGCCTTCCACCTCCATGTGGATGGTAAACCGCTGACATTGCAATTCCTCTTACAAATGGGTATTTTCTTCCTCTAGCTTTCATTGCCATCTTACGAAGTGTTGCCTTGAGTATAGGCTTTTCATCAACACCACCACCTGCAACTATTCCTACAGTTGCCCTCACAGATGATGGGAGCATAATCTTCTTTCCTGATGGCATTTTAACACTTGTCCATCCTGATTCGTGACCCATAATTATTGCATAATCTCCAGCACTCTTGACAAACTTGCCACCATCGTTTAAAACCCTTTCAATATTGTAAATTAGAGTGCCTTCAGGCAAATTACCTATTGGAATTATGTTTCCGTCCTTTACCGGAGCGCCAGGCCCCATATAGATTTTCTGACCTTCTTCTATCCCCTTTGCAGCAGGCATATAAAACGTATTTCCTTGGCCACTAACTACCATCAGTGGTGCTAATCTTCCACTTTCATGTATTATATTTTTGACAGTATACGTTAGGGTCTTTGTAAGATCAGTAATGGGATACCTGGTTGAACTCACTTTGGCGGTTTTTCTCGATCTGAACTGTGGTGTACCCCTTCCTCTTCTTTGAGTTAAAATATGCTTCCCCATTTTAAATCACACTCAACTTTGTGGCTAATTCACTAGCTAAATTCTGAGGTGCTAGCTTCACATAAGCCTTTTTGCCCTTTATATTAATTGTAGTATTTACCTTTGTTACTTTTACATTGTATAACAATTCAATTGCCTCTTTTATTTGCTGTTTATTAGCATTATCGTTAACTATAAACGTCAGTCTATTTTGCTTTGAAATAAGGTCTACTGTCTTTTCTGTTTTGTATACTCCTTTTATTATATTATGAGCTGTATCAATATCCATATACATTCACTTCCTTGAATCTTTTACTTAACACACCGAGTGATGAATTTGTGTAAATTGTTAGTCGCCCTGGTACTCCACCTGGAGCTAAGTGCACAACGCTCAAATCACTGGCTGATACAGCCTGAATTCCTGCAATATTATTTGCAGCTTTGTATAGGCTATTTTTTGAGCTTGTAACTATCAATGGTCCATTTCCCCTCTCTTTTACCCTTCGAAGTTCATCTTCTAATTTTAATTTAAGAAGAACCTGAGTTATCTCCTTTGTCTTTGATAATGTTTCAAATTTATCTTCTACAATAATGGGCAAAGACATGTTAGAATCTATCCTGTGACCCCTTAAGGTTATCAGATCAAAATCAGCGGTTGAAGCAAGTGCAGACATTGTAGCAGCAAGCCTTTCCTTTTTGTTGATCTTTTTGTATATTACCTTTTCAGAAGTTGGAGGATGAGTTAACCTTCCTTTTACAACCCCTGCAACCCCTCCTGCCTGACCAGCTCTTCTGGTCCCCGCGCCCTTTATTCTAGCTATCCTTGACATGCCATGACCGGTGTTCCATGACTGTGCACTAACTTTCATCCCTGCCATTGGGTCTCTTCCCTGCGGCTGCAATTTATGAGTGAACATTATCCAGAATGCCCTGTTTATCAATACAGAATTAACCTTTGATTTAAACACTTCAGGCAATTCGATTTCTCCAACCTTATTACCTTCTACATCTAATACTTGCCCTTTCATATTTTAACACCATTAATGCTAAAAGATATTATCGAAGGCTGTTTAACCTGTGTCTTAATCCTGACCGCTTTTCTAATAACCAATGGCCTTCCCACTGTACCCGGAACAGTTCCCTTTAGTAAAAGGTAATCACCATTCACCGTTTTAGTTGTAAGCTGTATTCCTGGCTCCTTGGATATTCCTAAAATTCTGAGGTTATATATCGTTCTTCTGTGATATCCCATCTGTCCAGCCCTAGGCACGGTGTACATTACCGATGCTGGATGCCATGGACCGATTGTGCCTACCGCTCTTACACTTTTTCTAGATTTGTGCTGCTTTCTTTTTATTCCAAATCTTTTTACTGGTCCCTGAAATCCTCTACCCTTTGTTACACCGATTACATCCGCAAAACTCCATTTAGACAAAAGCTCCTTTTGATCATATGATTTACCGATATACTTCTTTAAAAACTCAATTTTCTCTTCATAACTTTTACCAACTACTGGAACTTCAATTTCGAATGGCTTTTTCTGTGAGAATCCTGCATCCTTTGGAACAATTTGAACCAATGCCCTTAATTCGGTAGCGTCTTTAACGTCTGAATTCTGGCTCAGTTTTCCAATATTTTTCAAATAACCGTCTATCTCTTTATAAATTTTTGCATCAACGACCTTAATCTGGGGAAATGCAACAACAGTATAAGAAACAAAGAGGGGTTTGCCAAAATTGGGACTTCCATTTCTGTCATCAACAACCAAGGCATGACCCATACCAGCTTTAAATCCAATTGCTGCAGCTAACCCAGTATCACTATCAGAGCTAACGTACCTTATTCTAGGAAGGGCATATGATGTCCTAACCCTAGGATAAAATGCTAAAGACCCTCTGTGCGGTGCATGATGCTTTCTGTGGCCTATAAGCCTTCACCTTCCCAACACTTGTTTTAAGCATTAATAAATATTTATGTTTCAATTGATATAAAGTTATAGTAATGAATGCATTTGCATTCTAGTTAGTATCGCTTGATATAGGTAAATTAATTAACATTATTTATTATATATTAGAAGGCGACTATGATGACTCAGAGTTACAGTGAACCGTGATATCAAGGCATTTGTCTGAGTCGCGATTTTAGTGTCGAAGCTTTCACGTTTATATAAAGATGGTTCTAAAACAGAAAGTTAATTTTAAAGCGAGCTTTTTAAATTGGTTACTAATTATTATTATGATTCGACCTTTGGATCAAAATTGTTCAAATTATTTAATACCGTTTCTATCATCTGTTTTATATTTTTTAATTGAAGAACTAGGTTATTAAGTTCTTGCCTTCCGCTGTCTGTGATTATATATCTTTCAGATGATACAGAGTAAATTAATCCCCGCATTTTTAGCCTTTCAATCAAAGGGTAAACTGAGCCAGGACTGGGTTTCCATGATCCGCCAGTGATTTTAGTTGCAAAGTCCATAAGATCTTTTCCAGTAAAAGGGTACTTAGATGACAAATAAAGGGCACATGCTTCTAGCAGGCCCTTTGGATTTTTTGCTTTTGCCATACATATCCATTAATTGTTTTACTAGATAAATTTTTTAAATCGTTTTTCAATATATAAGTTATGAAAGCGATGGTGTTACACGGTGTAAATAAAATTGAAGATAAACCACTCAAGTATGAAGAATATCCTGTTCCAAAACCGGGTGCTGGTGAAGTTCTTGTTAAAGTGATTTCGTGCGGTGTGTGCCATTCAAATTTACACATGATTGAAGGCGATTGGGTTAATTATGGTATACCAGCAAAGTTTCCCATAATTCCTGGTCATGAAATAATAGGTAGTGTTGAAGAAATTGGAGAAGGGGTTGTTAATTTGAAACATGGCCAAAATGTTGGTCTTTCACCACTATGGAATAGTTGTGGCACATGTGAGTACTGCATAACTGGCAATGAACATTTATGTAATAGCGCACAGATTACAGGTGAAACAGTAGATGGTGGATATGCTGAATATGTGCTTGCAAAGGCAAATTATATATATAATATACCTACAGGAATAAATTTACAGAGTGATGCACCACTTTTTTGCCCTGGGGTTACAGCGTACAGGGCAACAAAAATGGCTGAGCTTGGCCCACAAAGCACAGTTTATGTAATCGGAATAGGTGGAGTAGGGCATGTAGCAATTCAGATAGCTAAACTATATGGCGCACATGTAATTGCAATAACAACAAGCGAAGAACATGCACAACTGGCTAAAGAAATGGGAGCTGATGATATAATAATGACCAACAGAAACTATGAGGGATTGGAAAATTATCGGGAAAGTGCAAATTCGGCGATAGTATTTTCTCCATCGCAAAAAGCGCTTGACTTGTCCCTTAAATTATTAAAAAAGAAAGGCGTTATGGTAATGGGTGTCTTTGGCGACCTTCATGATTTAAGGTTTGTAAAGGAAATTAAAGTTAAGGGATCAGTAATTGGGCCACGTAGCGATATGAAGGAAGTTTTGAGTTTGGCGTCAAAGGGAAAAATAAAGTTAAGGGTGACAAAGTTCCCCATGTCAGAAGCAAACGAAGTTTTAAAAATGTTAAAGGATGGAAAGATAGTTGGAAGGGCAGTACTCTTACCTTAAGATTTGGGATATTAACAAATATTTCGAAATAGCTAGTCAGCTAGGCTTGGACATTGGCAAGGACTATATGAGTTCATCTTATATGAATAGACTGGTGGATAAAAAACCAGAATTAGATTTTAAAAAATTAATTAATATGTATGGAGGTAAAAAATTTCTGGTTTTTGGCGGAGGTCCATCTCTGGAAGCAGATATAGAAACATTAATGGAATATTCTATTATTAGCAATTTTGTAACGGTTGCTGCTGACGGCGCTTCTTATGCGTTGAAAAAGTTAGCCGGTATTAATCCAGACATCATAGTCACAGATTTAGATGGATATCCAGATGAAGAGATTAAAATGATAAATGAAGGGACTATTGCAATTGTTCTTTCCCACGGAGACAACATTGAAGCCTTAACTAGATACGTGCCTAAAATTGATCGCTTTATTGGAACAACACAGTGTGAACCGCGTGGAAAACTGTACAACTTTGGTGGTTTTACGGATGGGGATAGGGCTGTTTACTTTTCTATTAATTTAAAGCCAAATATGGTAATTTTAGCTGGAATGGATTTTGGTGAAGAAATAGGCTACTTTTCAAATATAATAAACAAGGACAG
>Ga0080003_1000153_pt1 | contig 49281 bp, 53 predicted proteins | sample JossMetagenome_FD_69206 | JGI IMG/M metagenome (GOLD analysis project Ga0080003, IMG submission 69206) | Hot spring microbial communities from Joseph's Coat, Yellowstone National Park, USA - JC2_E (SPADES assembly) (version 2) | ecosystem: Environmental > Aquatic > Thermal springs > Hot (42-90C)... | reverse complement strand
CATTTTCAGATCTAAGAATGGAATACAGATACAAGCGGATCTCAATGCTGCATATAACATAATAAGGAAGGCAGTTCCTGAAGCATTCGCAGACGGAATAGAGGGTATAGGGTTATACCCAAGAAGTTTAAGCATCCCTGAATTTACGGGGATGATAACTTCCAAAGGTGGATGTTAACATGGTTAACAGAAATCATAACCTGATTGGTTAAGATATCCCTTAAAAATGTGTAAATACCCCCTTAAAGCTAGCACGTAGCATATAGTAAAATTTTTCAATTACTCTACTAAATTTTAAGTTTATAGCACAATGCTAAAAAATACTATTTCAAATGTTGAGTTAAATTTATATATATATATTCAAATAAGCAGGTTAGTAAAGGTGGTTATATGGCAGATCTAGGTATTTCATCTAACGCAGAAAAAATATACAAAATAATGAAAGAAGCTGGGATGACTGGCGAAGAGAAGATGGCAACAGCAGAGAGAATAACAACACTAAGCAAATTGCCAAAAACAATGGTTATGAACTCTTTGCAGGAACTACAAACCAAAGGGTTTGTTAAAAGGAAAGTAAGAGAAAAGGCGGCAGGATACTACGTAGTAAAGTAAATTTTTAATTTACAATTTTTATGTTTTATTATGGCAAAAAATACACATTCTACAACTAAATTACCAATGCCCATTATATCTGTAATAGGTTCCCACTCAGCCCTGGATGTTTGTGAAGGCACATATACTGAAGGGTTGAAAAATTTAGTTTTAGCAGAAAAAGGAAGGGAGTCTCTGTATACTAAATATTTTTATCACAAAAAATACAAAGATATTGAAAAAGGGTTTATAAATGAAGTTATCACATTAAATAAGTTTACTGATATATTAAATGCCAAGTTTCAGGAATCATTGTTAAAAAGAAATGTTATAATGGTTCCCAACAGGTCATTGACTTCCTATATCGATGTTGGAGATGTAGAAAAAAAATTGATGATCCCTCTCTTTGGGTCTAGAGATATGTTATACATAGAAGAAAGAAGCATGGAAAAAAACTATTATTGGATGGCTAAACAAGCTAGAATAAATACCCCTAAAGAATATAAAGACCCAAAAGAGATAGATAAGCTCGTAATTGTCAAATTGCCACATGCAGTTAAAAGGCTTGAAAGGGGATTTTTTACATGTTCTTCATATAAAGAATATAAAGAAAAAAGCAATCAATTATTGAAGTCTAATGTAATAAAAAAAGAAGATTTAAAAAAGGCACGTATAGAGGAATACATAATAGGCCCTGTCTTTAATTTTGATTTTTTTTGGTCTCCTCTAGATAATGAATTAGAATTATTAGGTATAGATTGGAGGTTCGAAACTTCTCTTGATGGTTTAGTGCGGTTACCTGCAATAGAGCAAATGTTGTTGCCAGAAAAATATCAAATACCTGAATATACTGTTATAGGGCATGCTTCATCTACGTTGAGAGAATCCTCACTAGATAAGATCTTTTCCATGGGAGAAAAAATAGTAGAATTCTCAAAAAAACATTTTACAAAAGGAATTATAGGCCCGTTTACAATACAAACGATTTTAGATAAAGACTTAAACCCTTACATGTATGATTTTTCACCTAGGATAGGGGGTGGAACAAACATACATATGGCGATGGGGCATCCTTATGGAAATGGCCTACATAGAAAAGAAATGAGCACAGGCAGAAGGATCGCATTAGAAATAAAAAGGGCATATGAAACAAACGATTTACCAAAAGTATTGACTTAATTTTTATGATTTATTTTTATGTAACATGGCATAAAAAGATATCCAAATATGCAAGCCATTGAAAAGAATGAAAAAGCAATTTCTAGGGGCACCATACTGTAAGAAATGAAAGGTGAAAGCAATTTCAATACGATGGCTATAACAATGCTAACGCCTATAATCAGCCCTAAAAAAAATGATGCTTTTGAACTTTTGGCTTTAGGGTATTTGATAGGAAGTATCATTGCTATTGCAATGTATCCAATCAATATCTCTATAAACCAATAGTACTCATAATACTCTACAAAATGGGATATGAAAATTGCAGTAATAATTGTAATGGCAACAAAAGGTGTTGGGACTCCTTCAAAGTAAGGCAAGGAAGAACTTTTTACAGTGAATTTTGTTAACCTAGCAATGCCTGCTGCAAATACAAGTGCAGCCAATAAAAATGAAATGTAAAATTTAACAGAGGAATATAACGTATATCCAGAAAAAAACACCATAACCATCATCGATGGAGCTATAACAAATGAAATAGAATCTGAAATGGAATCATAAAGTGGACCATATTTGCTAAATGTATTAAGCCTACGTGCAAAGAAACCATCCATGCCATCAAAGCCACCAGCAGAAAGCACTAAAAAAGAAGAAAAAAGAAGGTTCCCAGAAAATATGTAATACAAAGCAGCTATTCCCAACCCTGCGTTGAATAATGTAAATATATTTGGTATTACCCTTTTAATGTTCATCAATCCACCTTGCAATACTAGTTGATGCAGCTTTTACTTTCTGCCCTTTTTTAACTTCTACAATAACATTTTTACTATGAATATAAACATTTACCCTAGAACCAAACATGATTATCCCAATTTTATCACCTTTGTTAATATGCCCCTCCTTTACAAAAGGAATAATGCGCCTTGCAAAAATTCCAACAATTTCTTCTACCTCTACTATGCAATATGGTGTTGAAATTTCATATTTTACTTTTTCATTTTTTTCTATATCCCCATAAGCAGGTTTGTGTACACCATGCATTCTTTGTATAGAAACAATAGTCCCATCTATAGGTGACCTGTTGATGTGCACATCGTAAACATTCATGAATATAGATATAAAAACACCGTCGTCATAATGTTTTATTATGTCAATACGGCCATCTGCTGGAGAAATAATACCTTCTGCAATTTCCCTTTTAGGGTCCCTTAAAAAATAAATGAAAAACAAAGGCAAAGCAGAAAAAAGAATAACATATACGTTTTTAAAAAATAGTGTTACTATTAAAATAACAGCAACAACAGCATACATAAAAAATCTTGTTTTAACAACTACGTTTAGGTTGTAATTATTACCCATCTTGGCAACACCATTTTCCTTTTTCTAAACATAAATTGAACATAATCTACCTGGTTATAATTTTTGTTAATCATATTAACAAAAACCTTTGAAAGCTATCTCCTTTTTGATGCTTAAACTTTTTGGATACAACACCTACATGTATGTGTAGTGAAGGTTATTTGGACAGATATTACAACAATATTATATTGAGTATAACAACCAACAGCCTCAGCATACAGAATGTCAAATGATTTTCATTTCAGTAAAAATTTCATAACAATAACAAGAATAGCCACAATAGCCATTGTTATAAATGGAAAATAAAAAAACTTTTTGTTGTACTTTGTTTTTAAAGGGATACCATATGTATTTTTATATACCTTCCTAGATATGTTCTCTTCTGTAGCAACAACCCCTATATACCCACCTTCTTTTGGAAGAACGCTTATTGTTTCAGGCATTGCAAAATTCCCTTGTTCATTGGTCGAATCAATGACAATTTTTTTCAAAGCACTTCTGAAAATTCCTACAGTGCCTGGAGGAAGTTCATTGATGTTGTTAACAATTGGCAACCCACATTGAGGGCATCTATTGCTATTTGGGGGCACCACCCCTCCACAGGTAGGGCATTGATATATTATTTTTTTTGTTTGTTGTACGGGTATAGTTGTACTAGAATTTGCACGTTGCAAAGCTATTTTTGCAGCCTCTGTTCTCCCCATTTTGTTCAAAATTTCTGCCATTAAATACCAAGTATCTTTTATAGAAGGGTCTATTTGAGAGGCCTTGTTTAAAATATCCAAAGCTTCATCCAATTTGTTTAAAAAAGACAACATTCTCGCTTTATCCACTAACAACCTTACATTATTAGGCTCCACAAGCAACCTGTTATTAATCTGCGCCAAAATATTATCTAAGTTAGGTGGTAGATTGCCATTTGAGCTCATGATAATGTATCCAAATAATAGTATATAAAATATTTGAAAAGGTTAATGTTTAGCTATTTCCTTCAACAAAACAGGAATGTCATGGGGCAAGTTAGCTACTTTTATGCCTGCGTTTTCAAAGGCTTTCACTTTGCTTTCCGCTGTGCCCCTCCCCCTTGTTATTATGGCACCAGCATGACCCATTCTCTTGCCTTTAGGTGCAGTCCTGCCTACAATATATCCAATTACTGGTTTTTTCACATGCTTAGCTATATACTCTGCAGCTTCCTCTTCTGCAGTGCCACCAATTTCACCTACTAGCACAATGTACTCAGTTTGTTTATCTTTTTCAAGCAAAGGCAAAAGATCTAAGTAAGTAGAACCAATTACTGGATCCCCTCCTATGCCTATTGCAACGCTTTCCCCATAACCACTCTCAGTTATTGCATTAACTATTTCATAGGTAAGTGTTCCACTTCTAGATAAAACTGCAACATTGCCTTTTTTGAAAATTATATTAGGCATAATGCCTATTTTAGAATATCCTGGAGAAACAATTCCTGGGCAATTAGGCCCTATGATGGTTGCATTATGATATCTTGCATAATGGACTACATCAACCATGTCGTGAAAAGGTATATGTTCAGTAATGATAACAATAACTTTTATGCCTGCATCAATGGCTTCAATAGCAGCATCCTTTGCGAATGGTGCTGGAACAAATATAATCGAACTGTTAGCGCCCTTTTCTTCCACAACTGATTTCACATCATCATATACGGGCACACCCTCAATAACCTGGCCTTTCTTCCCGGGTGTAACACCACCTACAATATTAGTTCCAAATTCTTTCATAGCCTTTGTATGAAACATCCCTTGATGTCCAGTAATACCTTGCACTACAACCTTTGTATCTTTACTAAGAAGTATCGTCATTTTTATCACCTTTTTTTCTCCAAATCAACAACAGCCTTTATAGCATCCATTAAAGTCAAGTATGAATCATATCCATTGTCTTTCATTATTTTTCTACCTTCTTCTTCCCTAAATCCCCTAATTCTCACTACTATAGGGAATGATGGCTTTACCTTTTTAAATGCCTCAACAAGTCCAAGGGCAACAGTATCACATCTTGTTACCCCTCCAAAAATATTTATGAATACAACTTTAGGCTTAGCATCAGTCATTAAAAGGAACGCCTCTGACACTTTATCTGGATCATCCGTCCCACCAAGATCAAGAAATACTCCCGCTTTTCCCTGCATGTAATTCAAGGCATCCAACGTTGCCATTGTCAATCCAGCACCATTTGCAATAACTCCTATGTCTCCATCCAATTTAACAAAGGCAATCCCTTTTTCTTTTGCTTTGGCTTCCAATGGATCTAAGGTAGAATCTATTTTTTCAACAGTACTATGCCTGAAAAGTGCATCATCCTCTATAATAACCTTAGAGTCCATTGCAACTATCCCTTCATCTGTTATTCCCAAAGGATTGATTTCTACAAGTTCGGCATCTTCCTCTTTATAAATCCTCCATAAACCACTTAGTATGGAATTAAACTCTTTTTGGTATTTTTGGTCTAAGCCAAGTTTTCTAAACAGATCCCTTTTAACGTATTCAGGAATGCCCACAAAGCTGTTAAGGTTATATTTGAATATTTTTTCATCTGGTATAGATTCAATCTCCATTCCCCCATCTGCCGAAGACATAAGAATTGCATCCCTATGGCTTCTGTCTAATGTAATGCTTATGTACAATTCTTTCTTAACTGAAACAGCTTTTTCCAAAAGGAAGGATTCTGCTTTATACCCATCGAAATCTATTGTTTTTATTATATCAATTGATTTAGCAGCATCATCTATACTCTCCACTTTTCTTATGCCACCCCTTTTGCCTCGTCCTCCGACCAAAACCTGTGCCTTGACCACCATAGGAGGTGCAAACAAGCTGCTGTTTTTTAATACATCTTCCTTCGATTTTGCAATAAAACCAGATGGTACTTTTATACCGTACTTTTTGAAAATTTCCTTACCTTCAAATTCAAGCAATTTTACCATTTTATCCACCTAAAATATTAAAAGTAGGTAATACCATAGAAATATAAAAATTATTACCTCCATTTTCTATTAATATGCCTCTTAACCCAACTTAATTATTACGTAATGTTTATGCAAAAATTAATGTAATGATAATCATAACCCTAATAATCCTACATCGTTTAATAAAAAAGGTAAAAAGACTGAGTTAATCATGATGGTGATGAAATTCTTCATGTTCTTTCCATGAATTGTCAAAATCTAGTTCTCCTTTTAAATATTTATCAACTACCTCTCTTACTGTACCTTTAACTCCTGTTATTACCTTTATATCATATTCATTGAAAAATTGTATAGCCCTTTCACCCATGCCATAAGCCAATAAAACATCGGCATTTTTTTTCTTTATTAATGATGGTAAATCCCCTGGAGAATGATTTTCAAACTCATTTTTAATAACCTCTACATTTGTAATTTTGTTGTTATTTATCTCTATAAACCCAAAAAAAGAAGCATGCCCAAAATGTTCGGAGATTTCACTCTCTAGGTTATTGTCATTTTTAAGTGGTAATGCAATTTTCATAATTTCACCATATCCAATATGGTTATAAATAATAAATACCTTTTCATAGTTATTTACTTCCTCCATTAATTATATAGTATTTAAAGCAAGGTTACATAAGAGCTTTTTAGCCAGAAAAATTTTTACTAAAATGTGAAATAGAATGCCATAGTAAGTATTTATTGATTAACGAATTCCTTTGTTAGTTTTGTTACAATCGATCATCCCAACACTTTATGATAGTGCCCTATAGATTGATATTTCTGCAATAGTTAAGGCATTCATAATATCTAGATAATTGAATATAAATGTACTATTTTATCCATATATCCTACTATCATTAAATATGCTTTGAACCATTATACAACATATTACAATAACCCCTTTATGAAAATGTGGGTATTTTTATTTAATTATGGGATTATTTTGTTATATATTTTAATCGTTATATTGAATTTGAAAACAATTAAATATATATGAAAATATAGAGTAAATGGTGAAAATAATGAACAAAAATATATACGCCATACTAGTGTTTTTTGTTATATTGTCTCTTTTGTTGGTGATGTTGCCTTCAAATGTATATGCTTCGAATATCAACAAAAAAAGTTATGCTTCTACCACCTGGAATAAAGGTGAAACATGGGGATATAGCTATACCTCCAATATGAGTGCATATATGCAAAAATATATCCAAGGGATATATTCACAATCAAGTGCAAATAATACTAAAATATCTATATCATATAAAGTTGGCTTCTCTCAAATGTATTATATACAATACCTAGGGGTAACTAACAATACATACTTATTTTATTTCAGGGGAGGTATGTACAGGTTAATTATGTACAACTTATATGCATATAATACAACTGAAAAAGTAACTTTAATCGTATATTCCTTGGTAAACATCAATTATAGTGGCTATATTTCAATGGTTAAAGTCAATAGCACCAATACACAGCCATTTTCAGGGTACGGAATAAAAAATATTACCATGACATCGAGTGGGGTTTATACAAATGACATGTTTGGAGGGATATCCAATAAATCAGGAAAAGGTACTTTTAATTTAAATATCTCCTCTAATTTCCAAATGTACCTTAACGTAAAATATACAAATATACTTCCATTCTTGCCAACAATGCCTTCCCCCTCATATATATCACAACTAGTTATAGGTAATTACAGCGGATACTTAAATGGCTCTCTTTCGTTGAACATGCAATCATCAGGAATATTGCATCAGTCAATGAATTATAATTTCAACAAAACTATTAGCATACATATATTGACAGATGCTTACATATATGCAATAATAAAAGTCAAAGGCAACTCAGTTGAACATCCTGCAATTATAGAAAGCATTTATCTCATACCCATAAGCCAAATTGGCTTACAAGATATGTATATTAGTCATGCATCTATACCCAATACAAGGATGGCCTATTCTACATATGACCCTACAACTAATTTTTATTCATCAACTAGTATTGCACCAATATCCAACAATGAAAAAACCTCTCAACCCATTTTTGGGTCAACCCCAACCTATTCTAACAATGTTACATCAAATAGTACTACAAATTCAACAGTAAGCTCATACATTGCCAACAAAGAAGCAATGACACCTTTTTCAAGCTATGGGTACTCTCAGTCTACATTGTCCAACACAACTGACTACTTAATATTATCTTCAGTAGTTGTGGTAATAGCAATAATCATTATAACACTATTAGTATACAGGAAAAAGAAAAAAACAGCAGTAGGCAATGTACAACAACCTATGAACCAAAACGTTCAACAAATAAGTGGAAATGCACCACTTATGCCTCCACAAAACATGCCACTTCAGCAAAGCTATATTCAGCAACCTAATCAACCAAGTTTATCTCAACCAACCATAATGGGCAATTCAGTTAATGCACAGCAAGTTCCTATGGGTTATCTGCAAACTCGTTGCAATGTATGTGGCAATACGATATCTGTTCCATCTACATACAAAGGAATAGCTATACAATGCCCTGTGTGTAAAAATACAATAATACCCTAAAATTAAACTTTTTATTTTTTATCTGGAACCATAAAAAGGTTCTGAACTAAATCCATTTTGTCATTTTTTTCTTTCCTTCCATAAATTATCTTATTGTATCCAAGTGGCTTCAATATTTCAATACACTCCTTTTTTAATTTCTTAGAATGAACCTCTAAAATGATTTTTGGTTTAAATTTGTTAATTGTAGCTAAAGCTCCTTCCAAAACATCAAGTTCAAACCCTTCAGTATCAATTTTTAACAAATTCAATGCAGGAAATGAAAAATCATCTAATTTTTTCGTTTCTATAATATCCCCTATGGTGTTCTTAGTCATCATGTTGGTTTCTCTATCAAAGCTTACTTTACCTCCTTTGCCTAATGCTATATTATAAGGTATAACTCTCCCCTCCAAACCATTCAATTTAATATTTTTTAAAAAAATGTTATATACATCTAGAAGTGGCTCATATGCGTACACGATACATTTATATTTTTTAGCCCAGTAAATAGAAGAGTCCCCATAATAAGCACCAACATCTATAACTATATCCCCTTCTTTAGGAATAAAATCTTTCTGGTCGTAAATATTATTGACATAAATCTCCATTAATGCACCTGCCGGGGTATCATCAGAGAATTCAAATCCCATATTTTTTGCATAATCTTTAGGTGCATTTTGCCATATTTTATAAAATTCCAAACGATAATCCTTTTTAAAAAAATCCAAAATATAACTATGTGATATCCCCATAGATACCAAATCATTGTGTTCTCGTATTTTCCATTTTATACTTTTTAACATTAAATCCCCTCAAACATTACCGCAAATTACAATGTAAACATACATCCTGCTATAATCAAATTTATAATCTCTTAAACATGAGTTTTATTAATATAAATACTACATTTAAAGATTATGTATTTTAGCATCTATCTTATCAATAAACAATAATAATTAATTACTATTGAAAGTAAATTTTAAAGGCTTTCTTATCTATATCCCCAAACCAAAAATGGGCCCAATGAGATTTGAACTCATGACCTCCTGGTTATCAGCCAAGCGCTCCACCATGCTAAGCTATGGGCCCTCATTACAATAGAAACAATATACAAATACATTATAAAAAGGTTTTCACGCCATATTAAGTTATTTATCCCTACCCTCAGTTATTGTTCAACAATTAAAAATATTTTTTTAAATTGTAATTTTTATGTATTACATTAAAAATGTTTAAATAGAAAATCGTATGTTATATGTATTACAATGACAAAAAAAAGCAAAATAATATCAATACGTTTTACAGATGTAGAATTAGAATCAGTGCAGAAGTTAATGGCAGACCATGAAATAGATAATTTATCTGAAATGATAAGATTAATAATAAAAGACTATTCTGAAATTAAAAACAATGATCCTTATTCACAAAAAATCATTCTAAAAGTTCCATTAACACTATATTCCAAGATAGAGGATGTTTTAGCTTCTGGTTTATTTAATAACCCAGATGAAATATTTTTAGCATCTTTTACTTACTGGCTTACCAAAGTTTTACCCAATGAAATAAATGATTTAAAGGGGTTAAATGAACAGTTAAAAGAATTGCTAAAAAATGTAAAAGAAAACAATGATTTTAGAACAAACCTAAAGGATTTTAATAAAAAAATAAAGGGGTAATAATATGGAAAATGAAGAGATCTATTTTGTGTGTAAAGTATGTGGAAAAATTGCTTTTTTCAATCAAATGTTAGAGGCAGATTTTTGCATAGAACATGGATTTGATACACTAGTGCCAGTAAAAACAACACCTTAAATACCAATGTAAACAAGGAAACATATTACCACAATCTTTATATATTGAGTAATAGCTAGAAATATATAGGTAGATATATGAATAACAAAGCAATTTTAGCTATAGTGGTTATTGTAGTAATATTACTTGGCGCAGTGGTAGGATATTTCTACTTGGTAAAGTCAAATTCTTCTACAAGTAGTTCATCATCTGGGTCTACAGGATCTCTAGTAGTTGCAGTACACGACAAAAAGCCAAACGTAGTTGGCACATTTTCATTGTATATATCATTCAATGTAGTAATGGTTCACAAAGCAAATGCGGGTTGGTACAACATATCAGTAAGGACACAAGTAATTGATATTACCTCAATTACCTCTCCTAATCTGAAGGAAGGTTCAATCGCCTTTGGCAACATATCTGCAGGCAAATATACAGCCGTATGGTTGGGCATCAAGAATGCTTCAATCCAAACACCCATGGGCAATTTTAATTTAACTGTGCCATCTAATGCAACATATGTAAAAGTGGTAGGCAACTTCAATGTTAATGCAAGCAGTGTAAATATAGTGGATATTGATATTACTTCAAACCCAACCTATATGGTACAAAGCAAGATGATATCGGTAGCAGGAAGGATTGATAATACTTACTCAACTCCTATGAGTGCCTCTTTTGCAAGCATAGGGGTCCATGATTCAATGCCTGCCAATTTCACAGGGCATATCTACATATATATAGGCATCAATGAAATCATATTTATATCCAACAATGGAACACATGTAGTGGAAAATAATTTATCTATAGTAATAAACATCACAAAATACACAAGCATAGCCAATTCCAAAATAATATGGAATGGGCCGGTACCATCTGGTGAATACAAATCTATGGAAATAGTGTTAAACAATGCAACTGTTAATGTTTCAATCCAAACGCCAATGGGAAACATGTCAATGGATGGCAGCATATCTCTTGCCAATACAACAATAAATATTCCTCTAAACTCTACATCAAACAGCACACTAAATATACAAAAGGGCATGATTTCTTACATAAACGTTGACATGGAGTTCAACATGCAATACCTAATGAACAACCATAAGCTAATGATGGCCGGTTCTATGGACTATCAAAGCACCTCTAGTATAGACTATATGTAAGTGAAAGCTATAAATATTAACCCTTTATAAAATTTTGATAAAAATTAACATTAAAATAACCTAAAATTATTGACTAAAAGTTAATTACCAAAGGATTGAATAATGTAAATTGTTATAATCCTCAGAGGTGTTAAAGATAAAGGTATTATACATAGGAAGTGGGCGTTATGCTATACCTCCAAATGGATACGGTGCGGTTGAAAAGCATATATGGAACTTATCTAATGGAATACGCTCTTTGGGGCATGAAGTTTACATAATTAATAATGTTGTTGCCAAAAATAGTTTAGGTGAATACAAATTTGCACTATTTAGCACTAGAGAAGCCAAAAAAATTGATTACGATGTTTTGCACTTGCACACTGCACCTACTGGATTTGTTTATTCTTTATTAGGATACAAGTTTGTATATACCTCCCATTCTAGGCATTGGAGTGGAGCATACTCAATAAGAGATGTATACGGACTAAGTGTAGAAAAACACAATATAAAATACGCAAAAGAAGTAATATCCCTAACAGAAGAAATTAAGAAAAAAATGGGTGGTTATGAAAAAATACATGTTATACCCAATGGAGTAGATGTCCATATATATAAACCATCAAGCACAAAGAATAAAACTATTGTGTTAATGGGGGAAGTATCCCCAAGAAAGGATATCCATATTGCTTTCAAAGCCCTCAAAGGCATAAATAATGTAAATGTAATAGTTATAGGGCCAGTTAAAGATAAGGAATACTTGTCATACCTAAAAAACATCATGCCAAATGCTATTTTTACTGGTGAAATTGGCGAATTAAAAATGATTGAAATATTATCAACCAGTATGGTATTCCTTCATCCAAGCAGGAGTGAGGGATTGAGCATGGCTATTATAGAAGCAATGTCCTGTGGCCTTCCAGTAATATGCTCTGATGTATCTTATCCACTAGTTTCTCAGGAAAATGGGTTTGTTTTTGATAGCAAGCTTGATGAAAGGCAAATAACCTCCTTTATAAAAGAAAAAGTTGAATTGATCCTCAACGACGAAAATTTATCAAAAGGAATATCTATTAATAATAGAAAAAAAATTGAAAAATTTTACTCATGGGAAGCAATAGCAAAAGAAGTAGAAAAGGTTTACAAAGCAGTAGCATAAATAAAACTACACACTTTTGCTTATAATAATTGTTCCTACAATAGTAATAATAATGCCCAATATCTGATATATGGTAACGTTATTGCCAAGTTCAAACATAAAAAGTGTTGTAAAAACTGGTATTAGCGCCTGTAAAAAGGTAATTGTTGCAATGCCTAAATTAGAACTAGAAATGAAAAAGAAATAATAAGCAATAAAAAAAGAGGTTAAACCAATAATCAAAAGAAAAACAAGTTCATTAACAGTAGGGGCTGAAAAAGGAGTATATATAGAACCAAAGCCAAATGCTATTATTGAGGTAATTATAAATGTAATACCAAGGAAAGTAATGTTTATTGAATCCTTGAATTTATATTGAGTAAGAAGAAAATATGCAGACATAGAAAAAGTAGCAAACAATCCATACAAAGAATTATTGTATAACAAATGTATATCAAACCCATTGCTTATAATGAGCAATCCTCCAACAATAAGGACTGCAGCCCCTGGTAAAAAAAAGTTCATTTTCTTTTTTTTTGAATCAATCTTTGCAACCAATGCAACTGATGGTATTACAATGCCATCCCCTAAAAATACAAAGAGAGATGTATCTACGCTCCCAATTTTACCATTAGCTATTACAATTGAATATTGCATAAAGAAGGCAAGAAATGAAATTATTATAATGTCAAAAAAAGTAAATTTTTTCAATTCTCTTGATATATAATTTTTATATCTAGCATACACCAAAAAAATAATTCCACCTATCAAAAAAGGCAAGGAAACAATATAATACGTCGATGCTTTGCTCAAATTAATAAACGGATAATATGTAGCCCACAACAATGAGCTTAAAATCCCCAATACCAGCGCAATGTTTTTTTTAACCATAATGTTATGCAAATTAAAATAAAAATTTAAAAAATTTATTTAGATAATACTTCTGGATTGACACAATATAAAATAGATTTGCCAGTTAATGCCTTGTCTACTTCCTGTGCTACAATCATTCCAGCCCTATATTGGGCTTCTACAGTGGCTGCACCTATATGGGGAAGCATAATCACATTTTTGTATTTTACCAGGGGGCTTGAGGTAGGTGGTTCTTTTTCATAAACGTCCAACGCTACACCCCTTACTTTTTTGCTATCCAAAGCATTAACCAAAGCATTTTCATTTATTATTTCTCCTCTCGATAAGTTCATTATGAATATGCCCTCTTTCATAACTGCAAACTCTTTCTCATCTATGCTGTGCCTTGTCTGGTCAGTTAGGACGGCATGTATAGTAAGGATATCCAACGATTTTAAAAATTCGTGAAAATCCGTGTACATTACAATATCCCCAGCTTCCTTCACAAAAGGATCATATGCATGCACTTTCATGCCAATAGACATGGCAACTCTCCCAACCTCTTTTCCAATTCTTCCTAATCCATAAATGCCAAGAGTTTTTCCAGCTAACTCCATGCCTTTTACTTTACCCTTAAGCCAATTGCCACTATGTGTTTCCTCGTTCAAGTGAACAAAATCCCTTGCCAATGCAACCATAAGCCCTATTGCTAGTTCAACTACACTTTGAGTACTGCTACCAGGTGCGTAAACCACAGGGATTTTTCTATAAGTTGCTTCTTTAACATCTATGTTGTCAACACCTATTCCTGCCCTTCCTATCACTTTTAAATTTGAAGAGGAAATAATATCCTTTGTAACCTTAGTCCTGCTCCTAACAATAATTGCATCGAAATCTACAATTTTTTTCTTAAGGTCTTCCATTGAAATCTCAGGTTCATATGCAACCACATGATTCTTTCTCAAATATTCAATTGCTTCCTTTTCTACATGATCTGAAACTATTATATTCATTTTAACCACATACCCTTTATTAACGCCTAACTATTTAATCATTTTTTGAAATTTATTGAACATAATAAAGCTCCCCTTTAGCCTTCTGTTCCCTATCCAATACAGACCCTTTTTTATTGATTCTAGGCCTTTTAGTTTCGTCATCCCTACGGAAAGAAACATCAATATTTTTCAAAAATTTTGACATCCCTTCTTTCATTGAAAAAGGCCCTTCTCCATATCCTTTTTTTCCTGGAATCCCTGAAAATACCATAATGGAATCACTTACCAAATCCAAGAAATAAACATCGTGCTCTACCACGAAGGCACTGCTATTCCTTTTTTCCATAACCTTCCTTATGAGCTTAGCAGCTTCCATTCTCTGGTTTGCATCCAAATAAGCAGAGGGTTCATCTAGCAAATATAGGTCTGCATTTCTGAGCAATGTTAAAGCAATAGCAACTGTTTGCATTTCCCCTCCAGATAACGATTTTATATTAACATGGTATAAAGAATTCATATCCAACATAGGTATTATATCACTTTCAAGCAAATGCTTCTGCAACTCCCCCATCTTAATGCTGCTAATAACTTGCTCTACTGTTGAATCTATGTCTGCCTTAATGTACTGGGGCTTATAGGAAACGGTAAAGTTTTCATTAAGTTTACCTTCATCAGGCTTTTCTACATTGGCTAGCATTTTTACAAAAGTGGTTTTTCCTATGCTGTTAGGACCAACAATGCCTATAACCTCTCCTTTCTTAACAGATCCTGGTTTAATTTCCAACTCAAAAGAACTGTAATTTTTTTTCAAATTTCCATATGTAAAATATACTTCACCTTTCCAATCGGAATGAGGTGCAGTAGTATCAAACCTTATTTCCATATTCCGTATTTTCACGTTTTCTTCTTTTAAATAACCAAGAAGAAACATGTTTATTGCATGCTTAATACCCTGGGGATGTGAAACAATTCCATACGAGGTAGGGACACCAAACATGATATGGCATGTATCTGCAAGGGCATCCAATATAGCAAGGTCATGTTCTACTACAATAACCATTTTGTTTTTTAAAAGTTCTCTGATTTTATCTACCATGTTAAGGCGTTGAGAAATATCGAGGTAAGAACTAGGTTCATCAAAAAAATATATATTAGCATCATCAGCAATGGTTTTAGCTATTTCCATAAGTTGAAGTTCTCCACCTGATAAAGATTCCATATTCCTGTTTAATAAGTAATCAAGTTGGGGGAAAATGTTGGTAATGTCATTGAGGGTTTTACTAAAACTTCCAAGGTAATCTACTACATTGCCATTGAACTCATCTAACAATGTATTGACATACTGCCTCTTATAACTGACCTTTATCTGCCCTTTGGATAGTTTTTTAAAATAATCCTGGATATTGGTTCCCCTATAATATTCTATTACCCTATCCCAAGAAGGAGGTTCATCAAATTTACCAAAGTTAGGTATGGTTTTCCCTGCCAATATGTTAATAACAGTAGATTTGCCTATGCCATTCATTCCAAGAATCCCAACAATGTTTCCAACAGATGGCATAGCTATCCTAAACAATCTAAATCCATTTTCCCCGTATTGATGTATTATATCCTTTGTAAATTCATCAGGCAAATTAATGATTTTAATAGCATCAAAAGGGCATTTATTGGCACAAATTCCACATCCAACGCAAACATTTTCTTCAATATTAGGCTTTCCCTCTTTCCCAAAAACAACTACTTCAATACCATTACGCTGAACGGGGCAATAATACTGGCATTCGTGGTTGCATTTTTTAGGATGGCACCGGTCATAATTTATAGTTGCTATTCTCATACACTATAATGTAATCCAAAAGGGGGTTAAAAAAGTGTCGGAAGCTGAGGAGATTGTAAAATGCATAAGCAGTTATTTAGAAAAAGAACTAAACCATGTTGATGATATAGCAATTTTGTTTTCTGGTGGAATAGATTCAACTGTAATTGCAAAAATATGTGGAAATAAATGGAAATGCACTTTATATACACTATGCCTTCCTAAATCACATGACGAAACCTGGCCAAGTTATGTAGCTGGAAAATTAGGATTAAAACATGTTGTCATACAACCCACTAAAAGTGAAATTATAGATAGTGTAAAAACTGTACAAACCCTTTTTGGCAACATAACAACCATTGGATTATCTGTAGAATCCCTTGTATACCTACTTATTAAAAATATAAAAGAAGAACATATAATATCTGGGCAAGGGGCTGATGAAATGTTTGCTGGTTACAATAGGTATCTAAGTGTATCCTCAAATCTAGATAAAATATTAGAAAAAGACAAAAGTGTACTTATAAATAGCCATATCAAATGGGATTTTGAATTGGCAAAAAGGTTCAACAAAAAAATTATTTATCCTTACTTATCACCCTGCCTAGAAAATTTGAAAATCCCCACAGCTCTAAAAATCAAAAATGGAATAAGAAAGTACATTTTAAGAGAAGCAGCAAAATCACTAAACATAGAGGAAGATATTGCATACAAAGAAAAAAAAGCTGCACAATACAGCAGTGGAATGTACAAATATATCAAAAAATTACAAAAATAAATTTTTAAAAATCATTTATTTTTAAAGATCAATAAATAATGGGTATCATAATCCTTTTCCAACGAAAGGCTAAAACCTAAAGATTCAAACCTTCTCTTGACTTCTATTTTGTCTAGCCTTATATTCATAGGCGGGCCAAAAGGTGTATCTATCTTTTTCCAATCAAATATAATTGCATATCCACCTAATTTCAAAATTCTCTTAAATTCTTTTTCATGCCCTTGTGGCAGATCATGAAATGAATTTGCTGAGAAAACAACGTCTGCAAAAGAATCATCCAACGAAATGTGTGATGAATCTGTTAAAGTTGGCATGATATTTTTTATACCCTCACAATTCTTTTTTAAAATGTTCAACAAATCTTCGTCATGATCAACCGCATAAACGTATAATGCGTATTCACTGAGAAGCTTAGTTATGCTTCCATCACCTGAACCCATATCTACTACAACTTTACCTAAAATATATTCCTTAAAGTCCATTACCGCTTTTTTAGCCATGCTAATCCGTTCCTCTGAAAATCTACCAAAATGGTCATGCCTATGCATAAAACACCTCTAAGTTACTTATATATTAAACAATATTTAAAGGAATCGGCATGGCCTCAAGGCAACGTACAACATAATAAAAAAAGCATTCTATTAAGCATTTGCAGTGGATATAGGGTATAGAGTTCCAAGAGGTTTGAGCATCCCTGAATTCACAGGGTTGATAACTTCCAAAGAGTGATGTTAACATGGTTAACATAAATCGTAACATGCACTTGAAGAATGTGTTATTTGATAATACTGCTATGTTCTAAAATTTAGCAATAAGCTATATATACAATTATTTGAATACTCCTATCAGATTTGCTATGGAAGCATATGGGAAAGCAAAGGAAGAAGATATCCTTAATAGTATAAGGAGTGCAGAGTCCCAAGTAGAAAATTCAATTAAAAAAGCTGAAGAACAGGCGAAGTTAATAATTGAAGAAGCTAAAAAGAAAAGCGAAGAAATAATGGAAAAAGCGAAAATTGAAATGGAATCTGCAAGGAAAGAAAGGCTTAATGCTATACAAAAAGAGATAGATGCAGAGATATCCACTATTAATGCAAAGACTGAAGAAGAAACCAAAAAATTATTAGAGAAATCGCAAAATAATGTAATTGAAGTAAGAAAAAAATTTGTTGAATACTTTGAAAAAACCATTAAAGGTGAATGATGTTTAAAGCTGACAAATTATCAAAAATTGTAGTTGCAGGAAATAAAAATAAATTGAAAGAAGTAATAGAAATATTGCATAATTTTTATGCTATCAACATAATCGAATACAAAGGGGACCAAAAAGATTTCTCTATTGGTTCACCCCTTATAGAAGCTGAAAAAAGTTCATCATTGCTTGTCAAAGTAAGGGCACTAAAAAAATTACTTAATGTGCCAGAAGATATGTCCAAATTCATACCAATTAAAGAAAGCACGATCCTTGAAAATATGGAGGGGCAACTTACCCATATAGAGCTAGAAGCATCTAGGCACTATGAAACCAAATCCAATTTATCCAAAGAAATCGGGGATATATCTCAAAAGATTTCTATACTTGAACATTACAAAAATTTGGATATTGAGTTACAGTATTTGAAGCCATATGACAACTTAGAAATACTTTCCGGTATATCCAAAGAGAACCTAAACCAAATACTTGATAGTTATACTGACAAAATGATGATCCTAAAAGGAGAAGAAAACTTTTATTTGTTGTATTATCCCAAAACAATTTCAAAAGAGGTTAAATCTAAGCTTGAAGGCATACAATTTGAAGAGTTGCCATTGCCAGAAGGTGAAGGAAAGGCGGCTGATTATATTGCAAAGTTATCACTAGAAAAAGAAAAGCTAGAAACCAAAAAGAAAGAAGTAGAGTCAATACTTGATGAACTTAAAGAAAGGTATTCCTTTTTCCTGTTAGCTTGTGAAGAAGCGTTGGAGATATCCTCTTCAAAAGCGCTTTCCCCTTTGGCAATGGGTACTTCTAGTAATGCCTTTTTCTTGTTTGCATGGGTTCCTGCCAAAAAATATGAAAAATTAAAAAGCAAATTAGAAAAGCTCTATCCTAGCATCTATATAGATACAATCTCCACAGAAAAGCATGAGATTATTCCAACAAAATTTAACCATCCTAGTTTTTTGAAGCCTCTTGATGGCATTACTGAAACTTATGCTGTGCCATCGTACCATGAATTAGATCCCACTTTCTTATTTTTTACCTTTTTTGTGATCTTTTTTGGGGCAATAGTAGGTGACCTTGGGTATGGCATAGTGTTTATAATTATAGGGTCTATACTTATATACAAAGAAATTAAAGGGATGGTAGAGCTAGGATGGCTTCTTATATGGAGCGGCTTATCGGCATCCTTTTTTGGGAGCATAGTATATGCTGATTTCTTTGGAATACCATTCGAAGGCAATAGCCAGTATACATGGTCAACAATTGCTCATATAAACATACCCCTTCCCAGCATAGTAGATAAACTATCACCCTCTGGAATATATTTCTTATTGGCTTTCTCATTGTTTCTTGGAATATTGCATCTTACTTTAGGCGCTTTAATTGCAATTTACAATGAAAGGGAAGAAGGCATTAAAAAAATAATTGGAAAATTGAGTTGGGTAGTGCTTTTATATTCAATATTTTTAATAGCAATTGCTAAGGTTTCAAGTGCCCCTATATTCAGGCTTTTTTGGAGTTACATAGAACCAATATTTGTTCCGAATTGGAACATGTCAGGAATTCCAATACCCTATTCAAGCATAATCCTGTTGATTGTTGGAATAATAATGCTTGCCATTGGTGAAGGCCCATTGTCTGTAGTAGAAATTCCAAAATTAATTTCAAATTTAATTTCATATCTAAGGATTGGTGCACTATGTGTTGCAAAGGCAGGTTTAGTGTACGAATTTTACGTTATGCTGTTCCCCTTGGTATACAGCCATAACATTGCCTTGGCAATTGTTGGCATAGCTATAACAATTTTTATACAAACCTTTTTATTGCTATTAGGCTCTTTATCTGCAGGAATTCAATCTATAAGGTTGAACTATGTAGAGTTTGGAACAAAATTCTTCCAAGGAACGGGTGTAAAATTCAAGCCGTTTGGGCATATTAGAAAATTTACGATCAAATAAATTAAAAAAAAGGGTGAAAAAAAATGAGCAGTATAGTATTGGCAAAAATTGGAATGCTGGTGATGTACAAGTTGGCAATATTAGCGCAAGCAGTAGGTCCAGGCATAGGTGATGGTTTAATAGCCATAGGCGCTGGAATTGCAGTGGGTTTAGCAGGATTTGGTACTGGTATGGCAGAAAAAGACATTGGTGCTGCAGCAGTAGGTGCAACAGCTGAAGATGCAGGCATGTTCGGTAAAGGCCTTGTGTTAGTAGTCATACCTGAAACTGTTGTATTGTTCGGGCTTGTTATTGCGATCATGTTAATAGGCAAAATGTAAAGGTGCCTCGGGACATGGGCATAGAGGCTTTGTACAAAGATATATTAGAACAAGGGAATTCAAAAGCTCAATCGATCTTAGAAAAAGCTAAAATGGAAGCCAATGAGATAATTTCCAAGGCGGAAAAAGAGGCTGAAAAATATAAAGAAGATTATCTCAAGAATTTAGAGCATGAACTTAACCAGCTTAAGGTTCAATCAATAGAAAGTGCGAAATTAGGCAGCCAAAGAAAAATCCTTGTAGAAAAGAAAGCGATAATAGAGAAAGTAAAAAGCAAAGAGGTAATAAGTGCAATATCCTTGCTGTCAAAAGAAAGAAACGAAAAGTGGGTTGAACATTTGTTGCAAAGGGCTTCCAAAACTCTCCATGAAGGATATATCTACATGGACAAACCATTGTATGACAAGATTTACTCTACTCCTAATCCTAAGGGGCACATCAAACATTATGAGTATAAAGGGGCTTTAGAAAATTCTATGGGTGGAATATACTTAATATCTAAAGACGGTGAAAAAATCTTAAACATGAGCTATGAGAACCTTATCAACATCATATGGGAATCCCACTACAAGGAATTTGCATCTATGCTATTTGCATGATCTTATATGCCAGAAAAATCTTCTTATATTGCGTCCTTAAAATCCCTCTTCAAATTCAGCAAAAGCAATAGTTCCAATTATGCATATGTAGTAGCAAGAGTTAAAAGCAAAAAAAGCAAATTGCTCAAAAAAGAGCAATACGCAAAAATGCTAAATATGAACCTATCAGAAATTGCTTTGTTTATGGAAGAATCTGAGTACAAAAAAGAGATTGATGAAATATCCCTACAATATTCTGGAATGGATCTAATAGAAATAGCCCTCTATAAAAATCTTGCAAATACTTACAACAGCATACTTTCTTATTCCAAAGGGGAACTCAAGCAAGTCTTGTCGTTATACCTAGCAAGGTGGGACAAAAACAATATGAAAATGATTGTTAGGGTAGCAGCCTCCTCCATAAAAAACGAAAAAGCAATAAATTATATCATTCCAGCAGGTTATTACCCAATAGAATTTTGGAAAGAAGCAATAAAATCTAAAACCCTTGAGGATGCACTTGAATACTTTACAAAAACTGACTACAAAAAGGTTATTGAAGAGTGGAAAAAAACAAATAATAAGATAGAAGGAATTCATATTCTAGAAGACATGATCGATAAATACTATTACGAAAAAATCATCCTTCAACATCTACCAGAAGATGTTCCGCAAATAAAAATTATAAAAAACTATTTTCAAAAAGAAATTGACCATATCAATCTTTTTACGTTGCTGAGGTGCAAGCGTTTTGATCTAGGCATTGAGGAATTTCAGCCTTCTCTAATAAATGGTGGAAAAGATTTTTCCATCAAAGAATTAGCAAAAATTTATGCACAGCCATTAAGAGATATAATCGATTACGTAACCAAGTTTTCTTATTATAACGGCATAAAGCAGATGTTAGAAGAACCAGTGAAAAATGAAGATATGCCTAAAATAATAAGGGCACTTGAACAATGGTATTACCAAAAAGAAGAGAAATCAGTCGCCAATTTTCCATTGTCTCCGTTGCCAATATACAGTTATATGACACAAAAATTCATAGAAGTGGAAAATATCAGAATAATAGCTAGGGGAATTGAAAAAGGGTTTACGAAGAAAGAAATTGAGGAAATTATGTTGTGAGGTTATTGTATGGATATTGCAGTCGTAGGAACGTCAACATTCACATCCCCCTTTAGGTTAGCAGGGGTGAAAAGGGCATATAACGTTAGCAATGAAAAAGAACTTCAAAACTTATTGAATGATTTGTTGAATGACAAATCGTTAGGCATTCTAATATTGAACGATAAACAGGTCTCTATGCTCCCTATACAGCTAAAGCAGAAAATGTGGGCAAGCATAAGGCCTGTAGTAATATCAATAGGAAGCAATCCAGAAATGGATATAAGAGAAAGGATTAAACAAGCAATTGGAGTTGATTTATTTTGAGGTGTAAAATATGATAGGTAAAAATAAAGGCACAATTACAAGAGTATCTGGCCCTGTAGTTACAGTTACAGGAATATCGCCAAAAATGTATGATGTGGTATATGTGGGCAACGATAATCTCATGGGAGAAGTAATAAGAATAGCACATGAGAAATCTGTTATACAAGTGTATGAAGATACCTCTAATGTAAGGCCAGGTGAACCAGTAATAAATTCTAGTGCCCCATTATCTGTAGAATTAGGGCCAGGATTGTTGGGTACAATATACGACGGTATCCAAAGGCCTTTGCCAGAATTAATAAAAAAAATGGGTGACTTTATAAAAAGAGGTGTTATGGAACCTGGTTTATCTAGGGCAAAAAAATGGCATTTTGTACCTGAACTAAAACCTGGGGATAAAGTAGATTTTGGAACGGTATTAGGGCATGTAAAAGAAACGCCCTTTTTAAAGCATTATATAATGGCTTCTGTTTATAACAAGACAATAAAATCCATTAATGAAGGGGATTTTAGCATTGAAGAACCTGTAGGTGAATATGAGAGCGGAGAGCCTATTTTGATGTACCAAAAATGGCCTGTAAGGTATCCAAGGCCATATAATAAAAGGCTAATGCCTACTGAGCCATTAATAACAGGGCAAAGGATATTTGATACTTTTTTCCCTATAGCTAAAGGGGGGACTGCAGCAATTCCAGGGCCATTTGGAAGTGGAAAAACAGTTTCCCAACATCAATTAGCAAAATGGAGTGATGCAGAAATTGTGGTATACGTAGGATGCGGTGAACGTGGCAACGAGATGACTGAAGTCCTTACAGAATTCCCCCATTTGCAAGACCCCAAAACAGGGTCTCCTTTAATGGATAGAACTGTACTGATAGCAAATACAAGCAACATGCCTGTTGCAGCAAGGGAAGCAAGTGTTTATACTGGTATAACCATAGGTGAATATTTCAGGGACATGGGATATAATGTTGCATTAATGGCGGATTCCACCTCAAGATGGGCAGAGGCAATGAGGGAAATTTCCTCAAGGCTTGAGGAAATGCCTGGTGAAGAAGGCTACCCAGCATATTTAGCAGCAAGGCTTTCTGCATTTTATGAAAGGTCGGGCATTGTAGAAACCAAAAATAATAGGAAAGGGTCCGTTACAGTTATTGGAGCGGTTTCACCACCTGGAGGTGATTTCAGTGAACCTGTTACACAGAACACCCTTAGGATTGTCAAAGTTTTCTGGGCATTGGATTCCAAACTTGCGCAAAGAAGGCACTTTCCTTCCATTAATTGGTTAACAAGTTACAGCTTATATTCCGAACAAATGGATGAATGGTTTAATTCTAACGTTTCTAACCGTTGGTCTGAAAACAGAAAATATATGATGAAAATACTGCAAAAAGAAGCAGAGTTGCAGGAAATAGTCCAACTAGTAGGTAGCGATGCTTTACCAGTAGAAGAGCAACTGACCTTAGAAATAGCAAGAATGATACGAGAAAATATATTGCAACAGAATGCATTCCATGAAGTGGATAGCTATTGTTCTGTGCAAAGGCAAATGATGTTGGTAGATGCCATATTAGAGTTTGAAAAGTATTCTATAAAGGCGGTGCAGAATTCTATACCAGTAGAAAAAATTGCAACAATGAAGGCAAGGGATATGATATCAAAATCTAGGTTTGAAAAGAATTTTGAGGAGGAAATAAAAAAGGCTCTTGTTTTTGCCAAAGATGAGTTTGCAAGCATGGGGGTTATGTTATGAGCAATGATGAATTTTTAGAATATAAAACGATAGGAAGGGTTGAAGGTCCGTTGGTATTTGTTGAAAAAACTCATCCGGTTGCATACAATGAAATCGTAAATATAAGGCTTGAAGATGGCACAATAAAACGAGGGCAAGTTATTGACACATCCCATGAAGTAGCAGTAGTCCAAGTATTTGAAGGCACATCTGGAATCAACAGAAATTCGGCTGTCAAGTTTTTGGGGGAAACGTTGCACATATCCTTATCAAATGATATGCTAGGCAGGATCTTTACTGGTTCAGGTGACCCCCTTGATGGTGGTGAAAAAGTCATACCAGAAGAAAAACTTGATGTAAATGGAAGTGCAATAAACCCCTATGCAAGGGATTCCCCAAACGAATTCATACAAACTGGAATATCTACAATTGATGGAATGAATACCCTTGTAAGAGGCCAAAAATTGCCAATATTCTCCGGTTCTGGGCTTCCCCACAACGATATTGCACTTCAAATAGCAAGGCAATCTAAAGTATTGGGGAAAGAGGAAGAGTTTGCAGTAGTATTTGCAGCAATGGGTATAACCAATGAAGAAGCCCAATATTTCATACAAGATTTTGAAAAAACTGGTGCACTTAAAAGGGCGGTAGTATTTTTGAACTTGGCAAATGATCCAGCCATTGAAAGGCTTCTTACTCCCAGGCTTGCATTAACCACAGCTGAATACCTAGCATTTTACCTAGACATGCATGTATTAGTTATACTAACAGATATGACCAACTATGCAGAAGCGCTGAGGGAAATTGGTGCAGCAAGGGAAGAAGTCCCAGGAAGAAGAGGTTATCCTGGATATATGTACACAGATTTAGCTACCTTGTACGAACGTGCAGGAAGAATAAAAGGCAAAAAAGGGTCTATAACCCAATTCCCTATACTAACAATGCCTGGTGATGATAAAACCCATCCTATACCTGATTTAAGTGGATATATAACCGAGGGGCAAATATTTGTTAGCAGGGAACTCCACAGGAAAGGCATTTACCCACCAATCAATGTGCTACCTTCCTTGTCTAGGCTTATGAACCAAGGAATAGGAAAGCAAAAGACAAGGGAAGACCATAAAGCAGTCTCTGATCAGATTTATGCAGCTTACGCAGAAGGAATAGATTTGAGGGGGCTAGTAGCAATTGTAGGCAAAGAAGCATTATCTGAAAGGGACAAAAAGTTTTTAGAATTTGCTGATTTGTTTGAAGATAAGTTAGTAAGGCAAGGTAAATATGAAAACAGGTCAATAGAAGATACCCTATCAATAGGATGGGATTTACTAGCCACTTTGCCAGAATCCGCTTTAACGAGAATTGACAAGAAATACATTGAAAAATACCATCCATTATACAAAGCGAAGGGGTCTCAATGATAGATGTACAGCCAACGCGTTCCCAGCTAATAGAACTGAAGAAAAAAATTGCATTGTCTAAAAAAGGGCATTCCCTTTTGAAAATGAAGCGGGATGGCCTTATAATGGAATTTATGAACACCTTAAGCAAGGCACGTGGCCTTAGAAACGAGTTGGTAAAGGCATACATTAAAACAGAAAAAAATATGCAGATAGCAGAAATAGTAGAAGGAAAAATTTCAATAGAATCAATAATCTATTCCATGCGTTCTACACCCACAATCGACTTAAAAGAAAAAAACTTAATGGGGGTTAAAGTTCCAGAAATAAAAATATTGGCAAAACCATTGCAATTCAAGGACAGGCCTTACGGTATGATTGGCAGCACAATAAGGCTTGATGATGTGGCCAAAAGTTCTATTGAATTGCTTGATCTTGTTCAAAAGGCTGTAGAAATTGAAGTAACGTTGAAAAAGCTACTTGACGAAATTGAAAAAGTAAAACGCAGGGTAAATGCTTTAGAATTCAAAGTAATACCTGAACTAGAGGAAGCAGAAGCTTATATCCGCCTAAGGCTAGAAGAAATGGAACGTGAAAATACTTTCAGGCTCAAGCGCGTTAAAGCAAAGATTGGGGGAAAATGATATTAGACAAATTAGATGACCCCCATTACAGAGAACTCATGCTTAAAATTCTAGTTGCCATTTCCAATATATTTTTGGTTATAGGGGTTGTGTTCATAATACTTATATTGTTACACCTTTTCCCTTGAGGTGGTGCCAAAATGGATGAATATGACTGGGTTAAAATAGAAAAAAAATGGCAGGATAGATGGCAAAGCCATCACAAAAACGTAGACTATACAAAGCCTAAATTTTATGGAATATTCGCCTATCCAAGCCCTTCCTCTTTTTTGCATATAGGCCAAATGAGGGGATTTACCTTGTTGGACATTTATTTAAGGCTTAAGAAAATGCAGGGATACAATACCTATTTTCCAGCGGGAACCCATTCTACAGGCATACCCTCTTATGGATTTGTTAAAAAATTGAAAGAAGGCAACGCCTATTTGTTAGAAAGCCTAAAGGAATATGGAGCAAGTGAAGAAGAAATAGAAAAATTGAAAAATTCCCCTGAATATGCAGCATATTACCTTGGCGAATCTTACAAAAAAAGCTGGAAAGCCTTTGGATTGCTTATAGATGAAAATTCCTATGCCATAACAATTTCACCCCAATACAAAAAATTCATTGAATGGCAATTTAAAAAGCTAAAAGAAAAAGGTTTTTTGGTACAGAAGCCCCATTATGCACCTTATTGCCCTTCATGTGGGCCAGTTGCTGTAGATCCATCAGAAAGTGATTTGTCCAAAGGGGGAAACGCAGAGACCATTGAATATACAATGGTCTTTTTCCGCAATGAACAAGGCACAATATACCCTACAGCTACACTCCGCCCAGAAACAGTTTTTGGAGTTACCAACCTATGGATAAATGAAAAAGAAAGCTATGTAAAAATCCAAGTAGGCAATGATTATATGATTATAGCTGAAAAAAGCCTAGATAAATTCCTCTATCAATACAATGCAAAAGAAATTGAAAAAGTCAATGTTAAAGATATGTTTCAAAGCGTTGTAAACCCAATTACAAATAAAAAAGTCCCGGTTTACCATTCTTCCTTTGTAGACCCTTCAATTGGAACAGGAATTGTCATGTCTGTTCCTGCACATGCCCCTTACGACTATGCAGCTATAATCTCTTCACACTTATCTATCCAACCTATACCATTGATAAAAGTAAATGGCATCAAAGAAAAAATATACGCTAATAACATGCCAGCTGTTGATGCAATAAAAGAATTGGGAATTAAAGGCATTGAAGATTCTAGATTAGAAGAATTAACCAAATTGATATACAAAAAGGAATATCATGAAGGCACGATGCTCAGCAACTGCATGGAATATTCTGGAAAACCTGTCAAGATTGCCAAAGAGGAAATAACCAAAAGAATTTACTCACAAAACCTAGGAAGCCCTTTATATGAGTTTAGTGAAGAAGTAGTATGCCGGTGTGGAAAAAATGTAATTATAAAGAAAATAGAAAATCAGTGGTTTATAAAATATAGTGATAAAGAAATAAAAGAAAAAACCAAGGAACATATATCAGAAATGAACATATATCCTGAGGAATATAAACAGGAATTTTCTGAAATAATAGACTGGTACGAAGACCGTGCATGCACAAGGAAAGGCCATTGGCTAGGAACATCATTGCCATTTGATGAAACATGGATTATTGAGCCCATTGCTGATTCTACCCTCTATCCTGCCTTTTACATTGTTTCTAAGTATTACAACGAAGGCAAATTAAGCATGGAAGACCTTACAGAGGATTTTTTCGACACAGTATTTTATGGGAAAGAATATCTTGGAAAGAACCAATATGTCCCTGAAATAAGGAAGGCTTTCCAGTATTGGTATCCATTGGATATAAACGTTGGTGGCAAAGAGCACAAACGCGTACATTTCCCTGTATTCATGATGATGCATGCCATGATGTTTGATAAACCTTTATGGCCTAAAGGCATAATGGTTAATTGGTGGGTTACCCAAAAAGGGGGAGAAAAAATATCTAAATCTAAAGGGGGCAATTTGCCATTTGTTTTAAAAGCACCTATGATATACAGCTCCGATGCGCTGAGGATGTTTTATTCCTCTGTTTCTACATACACAGACCTTGAGTGGAATGAAGATGAAGTATTAATCTACAAGAACAGGCTCCTACGGTTATGGGGAATTATAAAAGGCACCAATATCCTAGGGGAAGAAGAAAAATACATTGACCAATGGCTTGATTATATAACCCAATACACAATGCACACAGCTTTTCATGCTATAAACAACATGGATTTTAGAGTTGCCATGCAAACCATATATTACCAATTACCTTCCCACCTAGAATGGTATATTGCAAGAGGTGGAAACAATAAGGTGGTATATAACAAGGCAATAGACTCCTTGATCAAAATGATGTATCCAATAACACCCCATATTGCAGAAGAGCTATGGAGCAACAAACATACTACAATGCTGATAGAGGAAACATACAAGGATACACCAATAGAAGAAAATACAGCTATAGTGCAAGGGGAAGAATACATAAAGGGTATAATTGAGGATATCCAGGCTCTGTTGAACATAATTAAAAAAGAGCCTAAAAAGATTTCAATAATAGCCTCCCCTACCTGGAAAAATACAATCTATGGCAAAATAAAGGATAGCAATATTAACAATATAGGAGAGTTCATAAAAGATTACATCTCAAATGGCGGGGACAAAAAGAATGCATCGAAAAGCATTAAGGCTATGGTTGACACTGCAAGGGCAGGAAAAGTTTTGCTTGATGAAATGTTTTTGCTGAATGATGCGAAGCAAATGTTAGAAAAAAAATTCAATACAATCATTGATGTAAGCATGGAAAAAATTCCAGGAAAAAAAGAAGCTCTGCCATTAAAACCCGCTATTTACATCGAAACATGAACAAAGCTTTTATCCATAAAAAACATCCTTTTTTTTTAAGGTGTATTTATGAATTTCGAATTGGATGAAACTGATAAGCTTTTTCAATATTCTGTAAGGAATTTTTGCAATGAGAAACTCAAGGGAATAATAGACAAGGTTGACATGGACAAAGAAAAACACATACCCAAAGAGGCATTGCAATTGATGGCACAAAACAAGTTGTTGGGAATAACAATCCCTGAAAAATATGGTGGTTCTGGGGCAACTATAACACAAGCGGTTATAGCAGGAATAGAAATAGGCAGGATGGATATATCAATGGCAACCTCTGTCTTTTACCTTTTGGAAGCGGGATGGGGGAAAATATTCGCCAAATATGGAAAAGAGGAAGCCAAAGCAGAGGTTTTGCCAAAGGTCGTTAACGGAGAATATTTTTTGGGCGTAGCAAGCACAGAACCAGCAGGTGGTTCTGATTTAACCAATATAAAAACAATTGCAAGGAAAGAAGGAAACGAATACGTAATAAACGGAGAAAAGCAATACATCAGCGGTGTAAGGGAAGCACTAGAACTAGGTGGTGGCCATTTAACAATAACTTGCACAGATGAAAATAAGAAATCGAGGGGAGGCTATACCCTTATTTATGTTCCAGCCAATGCAGAAGGGGTAGAAATAAAAACCATTGAAAACATGGGCAGGATGGGCATATCAACAGGAAGCATTGTATACAGGAATGTAAGGATCAACGAAAAGTATGTAATTAGGGAAGAGAACAAGGGTTATGCAACGTTGTTAGAAGGATTTATGAAGGCAAGGGCATTGGTTTCTGCAGCATGTATTGGTGCTGCTGAAGAAGCCCTAGAGATCGGAACAAACTACATTAAAAACAGAATGTTGTTTAAAAAGCCTCTCGCAAGTTATGAAGGTATCCAGTTTGAATTGGCAGATATGTATTCTCAACTAGAAATGGTCAAGCTAATGCTATACAAAGGTGCATGGCTTTTAGATAAGCAAGAAAAAGATGAAGAGGAAAACAAAGAAACCGTGAGCGTATCTGACATCAACAAAACCATAGCAATGGTAAAATGGAAAGCACCTGAACTTGCATTCGACATATTCAAAAAGGTTATGATGTGGCATGGTGCACTTGCATACAGCAAAGACGGTGGGCTTGAAAAGGGAATGAGGGGAATAACAAGCTATATCATGGGTGCAGAAGGTGCCCTAAACGTAATGAAATTCATCCTTTCAAAGGAGTACCTAGGCAAAGAATACATGCAATAAAAACCATAAAATATTAATCAATAAACCCATTTACCTTATTTCGATGTCTATGAATTTAAAGGAAATAAAAAAATTCTTTAGAAATATAAAATTTATAATATATTCAATACTATTGGTTGTTTTTGCATTCCTTTTTTTAATAGGTATTGCTAAACTATGGCCCCCACTAAATAAGGGAATTTTCAACCAAATCCTAAATAGCATAGGCTACTGGTGGATGTGGGCTATTTTCATTGGGTTTTTAGGCGTTATTGTAGATGGATGGGTTTGGGGAGACTATTTATACAAGCGCATAAAATTTGATAGCATGATGCTAAACATTAGCAAGGCTCAATTTGTAAAGAAAATGAACGAAATAGAAGAACTTTCCTGGGATTTAACAACAAACGATGAAATAAGGTTTCAAATGAAGAAAGAGGAATTCAAAATAAAATAAAATTAAAATGAATTGTACAAAAGCATTAAATTTATGGAATTATTCCCTTTCATTATGATAAACAGTAAAGAAGTTCATTCAATTTTAGAAAGGAGAATCTTAGCAGATGGTTATGATATAGTGCTCGGGATTGATAAAAGCCATGGAATGTGGTTGTACGACTCTAGGCATGATAAATATTTCCTTGACTTTTTCGGATTTTTTGCATCCTCCGCACTAGGCATGAACCATCCGGGTTATATGGACAGCGAATTTTTGAAAAAACTGCAATATGCATCGTTAAACAAAGTGGTCAATAGCGATATTTATACACAGGAAATGGCTGAATTCGTAATGGCAATGGAAAAAGTGGCACCAGAGGAGATGAAGTACATGTTCTTCGTTGAAGGCGGTGCATTGGCAGTAGAAAATGCCCTCAAAGCGGCTTTTGACTGGAAAATCAGGAAAAGCATAGCAAAAGGCAAAGGGGAACTAGGCACAAAAGTGATCCATTTAAAAGAAGCCTTCCATGGAAGGTCGGGTTATACATTGTCTTTAACCAATACATTTGACCCAAACAAAACCAAATATTTTCCCAAATTTGAGTGGCCAAGGGTAACCAATCCCAAAATAACCTTTCCCCTCAATGAAGAAAACACAAGAAAAGTTGAGGAACTTGAGAAAAAAAGTTTAGAAGAGATCAACAATGCAATAGCTAAATACGGTGATGATATTGCTGCTTTTATAATGGAACCCATACAGGGAGAAGGTGGAGACAACCATTTCAGGAAAGAATACTTCAAGGAAGTTAGGAAAATAACAGAGAAAAACGATATAATGCTAATTTTTGATGAAGTGCAAAGTGGAATGGGTATAACAGGCAAGCTATGGGCTTATCAACACTTCGATGTAAAGCCTGACATGTTCTCATTTGGAAAGAAATCCCAGGTGTGCGGGTTTATGTCTTCCAAAAGGATTGATGAGGTAAAGGACAATGTATTCCATGTACCAAGCAGAATAAACTCCACATGGGGAGGAAACTTTGCTGATATGGTTAGGGCAACAAAGATCATAGAAATCATGATCAAAGATAAGCTTGTTGAAAACGCTGAAAAAGTAGGCAGCTATATGATAAAGCGCCTACAAGAATTAGAGCAAAAATACCCCTCAATAATCTCCAATGCAAGGGGCAAAGGCCTTATGGATGCCTTTGACCTTCCAAATACACAGCTAAGGGATGAATTCAACAACAAAGTGTATTCTAAAGGCTTGCTATGCTTGAAGGCAGGGGAAAAATCGATAAGGTTCAGGCCACCACTTATAGCAACTAATGACAACGTTGACCTTGCAATAGAAATCATGGAAAGTTGCATAACTGAAATAAAGAAAAGCCATAACCTGTAGGTAATGCCCTTGGACAAAAAACTTTTTTTTATCGTTTTAGATGGGGCAGCGGATATTCCTACGCCCTCCCTCAATGGAAAAACACCGTTGGAGGTTGCAAAAAAGCCATATATAAACTCTCTAGGGCAACATGCAGTGGGCACAATGATATACCCTATTGAGAAAGGTGTTGCACCTGAGTCTGATGCTGCCGTTATGAGCTTGCTTTCTTATGACGTAAAAAAATCATATACAGGCAGAGGGCCTTTGGAAGCACTTGGTTCAGGAATGGATTTTAAGGATGGTAACTTGGCATTAAGGTGCAACTTTGCAACTGGTGAAGGCAACAAGATTATCGATAGAAGGTGTGGAAGGAATTTAAGCACACGGGAAGCTTCTGAACTTGCAGATTATATAAACAAACATGTAAAATTAAAAAAAGGGCAATTTATTTTCAAAAACACAATAGGGCATAGGGGGGTGGTAGTATTCAAAGCTGAAAACTTGTTTTCAAACATCTCCAATTATGATCCAGCTTATTCAAGGGAGGGCGCAATAAGCATAGCCAAAGAGCATCATGAAATGGCATTAACGCCTGTGGTTGCATTGGACAAATCATCCGAAAAATCTGCTGAACTTGTCAATGAATTCGCAGAACAGTGCAATAATATTCTTGGCAACGCACCCACGAATATGCAAAGGGTAAAAAACAAACAAATGCCTGCCAACAGGATATTGATGAGGGATGCAGGAACAAAACTCCCTTCTTTAACACCTTTGAGCCAGAAATTCAACAAAAAATTTGCGGCTGTAACAGAAATGCCTGTTGAAAGGGGAATAGCCAAAGTATCAGGAATGGAGGATCTTTACATAGCCATGGATGACTCAATGTCCTTGGAACAAAGGTACAAAGAAATGATCAGCAAAATAAAGGAAAATATGAACAACATTGATGTTTTCTATATCCATTTAAAAGGCCCTGATGAGCCTGGCCATGACGGAGATATTGCCAAAAAGGTAAGGGCTATAGAGCTTATTGACCAATTCTTTTTCAAGCCTTTTTTGGAAATACAAGAAGTGAAAAAACATGTTATCCTTATAACTTCTGACCATTCCACACCCTGCATAAAGAAAAGCCATACGCCTGACCCTGTAGGGCTAATGATATACAGCAATAACCTCCCTTATTTGACAAGCAACTTCTGTGAATCAAACATGAACCAAGATTTGGGAATCTCAAAAGGGGAGGAAGTGTTAAGCTATGTATTCAACAACTTTTAATGAAAAAACATTATTACTAAAAAATTATTTATAGTATAACCTACCATATATACTAACTAAGAAAACCTCTTGGAGGAATGAAAAATGAAAATAGGTAAAATATATAGAAAGAAGAAAGGAGTTTCGCCGGTAATTGCAACGATCTTGATGGTAGCAATAACAGTGGTATTGGCTGGTGTGCTATACGTAATGGTCATGGGATTGATGCACGGGCCAGGCAGCACACCAAACGCAATAGGATTTGGAACTGTAGGGCAACCAACCCCAGACGGTAATAGTCCTGCTGGGCTAGAAGAAACAGTCCAAATAGCCTCTGCAAGCAGTGGATTGTACTTAAGCTCTGTCGGATTTAAAGTAATAACATCTAGTGGAACAGCTGCAACGTTGAACAGTAATCCTACATACACAACGGCAGCCGGAGCAGTCTACACTTTTAACCCAAGTGCGGGTACTTGGTCAACTTCAAGCAGCACGCCAGCATCTCAAGTTCTAGTAAACAGTGGGGCATCAGTAACAGTAGATGTACAAACATCAGCTAGCAACCTAGCAGGGTATACACTAGAGGCATATGGACTAGGTTCTGCAAGTGTATCTGGATCTGTAGCTCTTCAGTAAAGTTGGCAACTTAAGCGAAACTCCTTTTTAAACCTTTTAATTTTTTGTATTGTTGTGTTTTAAGTAAGGCAAATGTATGTTATGTTAAAATGATAGAATAACATCATTTACAACTCCCATATTATTAGGGCATATTTCATTTTATTATTCATAAAAAGGATGAACGCCATTTATTATAAATAAAATCTAAGGAGATATGAAACTTACAGATAATAATGTTGTTTAAGATAAGAAATGATATATCCAAATGCTTTAATTCTTTGATTGGAAATATTATAGCAATATTTCAGATATATAGAATATTCTATGATTCGCTGATAATTTCTTTAAAAACCTCCCTAATACCTAAAATGGTACAAATTTGCAAATGATTTTTTCTATATATAGGAAATGATTTCGGGATTGCATGTTCATTAATAACAAAAATAATATTTATATAAAGATACACACTTATAATGAATATTATCCTAAGAGGGGAAATGAAAATGAAAATTCTAAAAATATGTAAAAACAAGGTAGGAGTATCTCCAGTAATTGCAACTATTTTGATGGTAGCAATAACTGTTGTACTAGCTGGTGTACTATATGTAATGGTAATGCACTTAACAAACGGTTCTGGTGTTAATACATATGCAGTTGGTTTTGGAGATGTAGGCAATGCACAACCAGGAAATGGCTATGTAACCGAAACGATACAAATTGCATCGGCAACTAATGGATTGTATCTATCTATGGTTGGATTTAAAGTACAGGGATCTAATGGATCAATTGCGCAATTGTATTCACCTATAACATACACTTTATCCAATGGAACAACCTACACGTTCAATCCATCTACGCAATCTTGGGCATACTCTACAGGCCCTACCCCATATCCACAAGCGTCTCTTGTTTTAATAAATAGCGGTGCATCTGTAACAGTAGAAGTATCTACATCAAGCCCAAATCTAGCTACATATGAATTGGTAGCGTATGGCTTAGGATCAAACAGCGTTTCGGGGTCTGTATTGCTAAAATAATCCCTCATCTAACGTGGCATCATTACAACCCTTTTAATTTTTTTTATAAAGGTTAATAATTTTTGATTGTTTTCTGATGCATAAACTAAAATGTAAAATTTATATATTGTGATTATATATTCAATTGTATGGCAAAGAAGAAGCAACAAAGTGGGTTTCAGTCCGCAGCAGGGTTAATAAGATATTTCGAGTCTGAAGAGGAAACAATACATATTGACCCAAGGATTGTTATAGCAATGGGTGTAGTGCTTGGAATAGCAATAGCCATGCTTAACTGGTATTATGGGTAAATCCATTAGTATTCCAAATTCAATTTTGGTTCTTTCTTTTTGTTGGAAAGTAAAATAACTTTGCTATCCTTGCTTTCCGCTATTATTTCGTATCCTGTTTCAGTTGATAATTTTTGGGCATATTCCCTAATTTCTTCCAAGCTAGGTTTGCTATCTTTGTCTAACCTTTCTCTAGAATAGCCAAGCCAACTGTATGCCTTAGCTTCTACGAAATCTGGCTGGGCTATATTGATAAGCCTTGCATATCCTTTTACATCATCCATATTCCATCCTTTTACCAAAGTTTGCCTAATAACTTTTCTTGTGTCCAAGGAAGGCAATAACTTCATTGTTTCTTCTATGCTGTTCCATGAAACCCCTTTCTCAGGAAGATTTACACGTTTAAACGATTCTTCATCATATGAAGTTAGAGAAATATAAAGTTGTGTAGGGAGTGCAGATAAATCCCTTAAAACCTCAGGTGTTGTTCCATTTGTAACCAGAAAAGAGGTCATATTTCTTTTTTTAATCTCCCCTATAAATTCACCAAGGTAAGGGTATAAAGTAGGTTCCCCTGTAAGCGAAAGAGTAACATGTTTTGGGTCCCTAGATTCTTTCCACATTTTTTGGTTACATCTAGGATCCCCTTTAAATCCAGAAACCTCTTCTTTTTGGGCTTTTATTATTCCATCTAGAAGAAATTTAGGATCCTCTGCTTCCTCCTTTGAAATTTTTTTTGAACTTTCAAATCCATTATACCTCCAGCAAAAAACACAGTTTAAAGTACACCTATCAAAAGAAGGTGTCATCTGGATGCATCTATGGGTGTTTATGCCGTAAAACTCTTGCTTATAACATGGCCGATGGTAATAAAGGCTCTGCCTCATCCAGTAACACAACTTAACTGCACTATGATTCCCAACAATGTTGTACCCCTGCTTTTTCAATATCTCTTTGTCAACCATAAAATTCACATTAATTATAACAATATGAAACTTGCTAATATATATGCATGTTACTATGAAATTTCAGCAATACTCAAAATTGCAGAATAGAAATCCTTATATATCTCTATTGCTATTATTAATTGTAAACTTAAGGTTGTATAGTTGAGGTGGTAATAATGAACGACAAAAAAATTCAAAAATTCAAAAAAGAGCCATATGCAAGCGACCCTTATGCATTATTGCCAGACAAAATATTTGAAGACTTCAGAAAAACTTTCTGGGAGACCTGGGATAAAAGCTTTTCACCATTGGCAATGAGGCCTGATTTTAAGCTATGGAAAATGTCTGATAATATATTCGCACCAGTCAGTGATTTAGTGGACAAAAAAGATCATTACGAAGCAGACATAGAACTCCCAGGAATTAAAAAAGAAGACATACAGATCAACATAACAGGGACCTCTTTAGAAGTAAGCGCTAAATCGACAAGCCAAAAGGAAGACAAAGAGGGAGATTACCTACTGAATGAAAGGAGAAGTTTTGAGTACAGTAGGTGTTTTGAACTTCCAGAGGAGATAATTCCAGACAAGAGCACTGCCAACTTCGAAAATGGTGTCCTTAAAATAACAATGCCTAAAAAAGAACCTACCAAAGAAGAAAAGAAGGTAACACTAAAAGTGCAATAAACCTTTTAATTCTATTTTAAATCAATGTAATAAAATCTATTGTCCCTAAAGGTTTTTTCCCCCTTTTCAAAATTAATTGGATATTTAAATATGGGGCCATCATAAACAAAAGTATGAAACTCTCCATTTTCACCACAAACATCCAAGTTATCAGGGTACAAAGACACAAAATCACTGTTATATTCTCTTCCAACAAATGATTCATCAAGCTTTGTCCCATCTACGCATGAAAGAACTGCTTTAAACCCAAGTTCAATAAAGCCATTTGCGATCTCTTTTGTATTTTTACCCCATAACGGAAAAATTCCGAACATCCCTACTTTTGCAAGATTCTCTTCCCTATATTTTTTTACATCCTCCAAAAATATGTCCCCAAAAACAACCCCCTTTACACCCTCCTTTAAAAAGGCTCTCATGGTATATTCCATTTTTTTATTGTACTCTTCAAACCCGTCTTCTTTTGAGATATAAACGCGTTTTACTGGTATTCCTATGCTCTGTGCTTGTTTTTCCAATAATTCTTCCCTCACACCATGCATGGTAATTCTGCCATACTCTTCTGAAATTGTAGTTAAAAGGGAAACTACTTCATAATATTTGTTCTTAAGGGTATAATAAAGGCTCAGGGCACTATCCTTTCCACCACTCCATCCCATTATAACTTTGGTTGACATTATTGCAAGTATCTATTTTGTTTTATTTAAAAATGTGGGAAGTGAAAAACCTGTAAATACTTCGTTTACATTATAATTGATGTTGAAAATTATTGTTTTCGTTCAATTATTTTACTAAAGATCAAAATATATGCAAAAAATAAATTAACAATAAAGCAATACTAACTACAGGTGTAATTATGCCATATAATATTGTGGTATGCATAAAGCAAATTCCAGACCTTGAAAAACTAAAATTCGATTCCAATGGGAATGTATCAAATACAAAGGAACTTCAAAAAAGGATAGATGATTTAAGCAAAAATGCAATTGAAGAATCAGTAAGGATAAAAGAAAAATACGGAGGAAAAATAACGGCGATATGCTTTGGAACAGAAGAAGCAAGTTCTGCAATAAAGGAAGCAATAGCAATGGGTGTTGATGAAGGCATAATCATAAAAGGATATACTAGCAACATGCCCAGATATACCTCTAGAGTACTGGCAGAAGAAATAAAAAAAGTGCCTCATGACATAATCATTATGGGAAGCGCCTCCTCTGATACATACTCTGGAGAATTACCGGGAAGAATTGCTGCTATATTGAATTATCCCCTTCTAGGAAATGCAGTTAAAGTGGATTTAAACGGTAAAAGCATATCTATCAATAGAGTAAAAGAAGATTACAACATAACAATGTCTTCCAATTTACCAGTTGTATTGTCTGTTGAACAAGAAATCAATCAACCAAGATATCCTCCAGTAATAAAAATACTTCAAGCAGGGAAGAGGCAGATACCCATAAAAGAACCTTCTATAAAAATGGATTTTCAAAGGCAAGTGCAATCAATAACTGCCGCATCTAGCAAAAGGAAAAATATTCTGTTTGAAGATCCATCCAAAGCAATTCCTGAAATTGTAAAAGTAATAAAAGGTGGTGCACAATGAAAGGATTAATCGTTGCTGAATCAAGCCAATATGCAAAAGATATAGCAGGCTTTTTACAAGGAAAAATGGCATATGATATATTTGCTTACAATGGAAAACCAGAAGATTTCGCAAATGCAGGTTCAGAAACAGTATATAATGGAAATGGAATGGAAGACCCTTTTTCCATTGCTGAATCTGTCCAAGATATTTTATCAAATCATCAATATAATGCTATATTCTTTCCCATGACTGTATTGGGTACTGAATCCTCTTCCATACTATCTGAAAAAGTTAATTATGATATGGTTTCTGGCATATTATCTTATGATATTTTGCCAGATGGAAAAATAAAAACTAGCAGGTATTTGTATGGAGGTAAGGCTGTGCTCACTGAAATTTCCAACGCAAAAATATTTACAGTAGTCAGTGGTGTATCTGATCCATTCACAAGCAATGCCCAAAGCAAAATTGAAGAAATTTCTAAAAAAAGTTTGCCAAAAACCACTATAGGCAACAAAATATTCAAGGAAAAAGGTGCAGTTGAAATAGACAAAGCTGAAGTTTTGGTATCAATAGGGAGGGGAATTGGGAAAAAAGAGGGCATGGCTATGGTTCAGCAGTTGGCTTCTCTGATGCATGCAGAACTTTCTGGTTCAAGGCCTATTTGCATGGATTATCATTGGCTAAGTGAAGATAGGCAGGTAGGCATTACTGGCAAAAAAGTAAAACCCAAATTGTACATGGCATTGGGCATATCTGGCCAAATCCAGCATATAGTAGGAATGAGGAGTTCAAAAATAGTCATATCTGTAAACAAAGATAAAAATGCACCCATATTTTCTGAATCTGATTACGGAGTAGTAGACGACCTTTACCACTTTGTACCGTTGTTGATCAACGCGTTAAAGTAAGCTAAAAATTTAAATTTTTAATTTTTATTTAATTTTAAAATAAAGAAAACAATAAAAAATTTCTAAAAAAATAAATAATGACAAACCATATCTCTCCTATGGATAAAATATTACAAGTAGCATTAGATTTTGAAATTTTGCAAAGGGCTCTTGAAGTAGGAAAATTGGCAGTGCAAGGCGGTGCTGATTGGGTAGAAGTAGGCACACCATTAATAAAAAGTGCAGGAATTGAAGCTATAAGAACCCTAAAAAGAGAGCTCAAAAAAACCATTGTAGCTGATATGAAGATCATGGATGTAGGTGGATTTGAGGTAGCAATAGCAGCAAAAGCTGGTGCTGATATAGTAACCATATTAGGGGTTGCGTCAAGTTCTACTATATATGAAGGGGTAGAATCAGCAAGGCAGTACGGCGCAAAAATTATGGTGGATTTGATAGGATGCACAGATCTAGATAAATGCATTAAAGTTGCAGAATCAAATGGTGCAGATTATCTATGCGTACATACAGGCATTGATGAACAAATGAGCTTTACAGACCCTTTTTACAAGCTTAAGTATGTGGTTAGCAAATCCTCATTGCCAGTTGCAGTAGCTGGTGGAATAAACAGTGAAACCGCAGCTAAAGCAATTGAGTATGGGGCATCCATTGTTATTGTAGGTGGGGCAATAATAAAGGCACAAGATGTTGTGAGTGCAACAAAAGCAGTAAAGCAAGCAATAACTTCTGGTATGCCAGTAAATACTGATCTTTTTAAAAAATACCATGGCGAAGAAATTATAAAGGCATTCGAAAAAGCCTCTACCCCTAATATTAGTGATGCAATGCATAGAAAAGGGGCTATGGCAGGAATTAATCCATATATTCAACCAGGCACTAAAGTAGTAGGAAGGGCGGTTACAGTTATAACTGCAGAAGGGGATTGGGCCAAGCCAGTTGAGGCTATAGACAAAGCTAATTCAGGAGACATCATTGTTATCGATGCAGCATCAAAATATACTGCAGTATGGGGTGAATTAGCCTCATGGAGTGCCAAAGTGAAAGGTGTAAAGGCAGTAGTAATAGATGGGGGAGTTAGGGATATAGACTCAATAAAGGCAATACCTTTTCCTGTTTTTGCTCGCTATATTGTCCCCAATGCAGGAGAACCTAAAGGTTTCGGTGAAATTAACATCATAATAAAATGTGGGGACCAGACAGTTCGTCCAGGAGACTGGGTAATAGGAGATGAAAATGGTGTTGTTGTAGTTCCATATGAAAGGGCAGAGGAAATTGCCAACAGGGCCATTGATGTTATGGAAAGAGAAAACAGGCTAAGGGAAGAAATAAAAAATGGAAAAACTTTATCTCAAGTTCAGCATCTTGAGGAATGGGAAAAAGTTGGATAAACTACCCTTCTTTTTTAGTTGTTGCAACCTTGCCTTTAGACATTGAAGTAATATTCCCCTCCTTTTTCGCTTTTTGGTAGGTTTCATATAGCTTTGTGGTAGGGTAATAAAGTTTTTCCCGAGTATAGGTTGTAACATCGTAAATATTGGTCATGTCTAAACAATCTGTTACAGGGCATGCTTGAACACATAATTCACAAAACAGGCACCTTCCAAAATCAATAGAAGGATGCATATGCGTTTTTGTTTTTGAATCTGGGTTGTTTTCTACTTTGGTCATTGTAAGGCATTTGTTAGGGCAAGCACGTGCACATGCCCCACAGGAAATGCAAGTAGGCAAGTTAAGTGCAATAAGCCCCCTATACCTGCTCCATATGTCCCCTTTTGCTTTGAAATACTCTTCTTTAGGCTTCTCAAGCCTTTCAAAAGGATAAACAATAGTAGAAGGCCTTATTAAACTCTTAAATAACTGCCTCAAAGTTACTGTAAGAGGATATACGGCAACTCCATTGAATTTTTTTTTCTCTTTAGAAATCATCTATCCACCTCCCCTAGGCAAACATCTATACTGCCTACTATTGAAGGAACATCAGCAACACGCTCATTCAATACAATCTCTGGTAAAGTGCCACCTATATTGAAATAAGTAGGGCTCCTCGCCTTCAATCTATATGGGTGAAGTGAGCCATCACTTTCTATATACATTGCTGCCATTCCCCTTGGGTCTTCTGTTATGAAAAAGCCAGTACCTTTAGGTGGTGCCCTAGGAACTTCTGCCAACTTGAAATCCCCTTCTGGTAAATTTTTGGCCGCCTGCCTTATTATCTTAATGCTCTGCTTCATCTCCTCCATCCTAACCATATACCTATCAAAAGTATCCCCTTTTTTTCCAATAGGTATTTCGAAATCAAAATCTTTGTAGTTCAAATATGGAAAATCTCTTCTCGCATCTTTCTTTACACCACACGCCCTCAAATTGGCACCAGTAACACCCATCTCCAATGCATGGTCCTTATCCAAAATCCCTCTATCTACAGTCCTCAGCAAAAAGGCGTCACTTTCAGACATCATTTTATGGTAATCATCTAAACGATTCTCAAATTTATCCAAAGCGTCAAGCAAAGAGGGTACAAAATCTTCGGGTAGGTCTTTAACAACCCCTCCAAACCTCATGTAAACATAATGCATCCTCCCGCCTGTAACCATCTGCATCAAATCAAGAAAAAGTTCACGTTCCCTCATTGCATATAAAAACATAGTTAAAAGCCCCAAATCAGCACACCATGAAGATAACCATAATAAATGAGAAGCTATCCTTTGCATTTCAAGCATGATAACCCTTATATAAGAGGCCCTTTTCGGAATTTCAATGTTCATCATCTTTTCAACAGTCCCAATATATGTCATTTCCCATGACATTGCTGCAGCATAACAAAAAGCCCTATCTGATAAAGGTATGAACTCTTGGTATGTTTTAATCTCAGCAATTTTTTCTACACCCCTATGTAAATACCCTATTTCTGGTTGGGCATCCACTACACGTTCTCCATCTACTTTAATCCTTAAATTCCAAAGCCCATGGGTCATAGGATGCTGAGGGCCCATGTTGATCCACATCTCGCTCATTTATTCCCCTCCACATTTAATTTAAAACTTTTTCTAAATGGAAAAAGAGTAGAATCCTTTACCTGCAAAATCCTTTCAAGTTTAGGGTGGCCTTCGTATTTAATCCCAAACATATCATAACTCTCTCTTTCATGCCAGTTAGCTCCTTTCCATACAGAGGTCAAGCTCTTTACAACCATTTCATCAGATTTCATTGTAACTTTCAATTCTATGATTGTATTACTTCCAAAATCCATAAAATGATAAATATTGTAAAGTTCGCTGCCCATATCCACTGTAGATAGAAGAAATACATTATCTACTCCATTATCTTTTAAGTACTTTGCAACCTTTTCTAGATTCTCTTTATCAGTCTCCGCTTTTATTATTTTGGATTCTCCAGAATAAGGTGATTCTTCAATATTCCTCAGTAATTCATTCCCTTTTAAAATATCCAACAGCTTACTCATCTTTCGCCTCACCTTTTTTTATTTTTTCTTCAAGCTTAAGGATGCCTGCTATAAGTGCTTCTGGCCTAGGAGGGCAACCTGGTACGTAAATATCAACAGGCACAACATTATCGGTACCAGGAACCACACAATAGGATTGAAAATAAGGGCCACCTGAAATAGCACACTCCCCCATTGCAAGCACGTATTTAGGCGATGGCATCTGTTCATATAATTTTTTTATAACAGGCCTAACTTTGTAGGTAATAGGTCCATTAATCAATAGCAAATCCGATTGCCTTGGAGAAGACCTTGCAACCACCCCATACCTTTCTAGGTCATATCTAGAAGCAAAAGCAGCTGCCATTTCCAAAGCACAACACTTAATACCAAAATGCAAAGGAAAAATGGAGTTCCCTGATGCCCATTTTAACGGATACAAAATAGGTGACTTAGCATCAATAAAAACTTCTTTTACACGTTGGATAAAATCCTTAGATTTCAAAGTTACTGCAGGTATTCCCTCTTCATCCATAAAACCACTCACCTAAGATAGTGTAGTACAATAACAAATATAAACTTTTTATCCAAAATACACACAAATGTGATATTCAAAAATAACAAACAAGTTATTATTTATTTTTTTCATCTTTTTTCTGAGTCCATTCTTTAAGGTTGCCTTTTTTTTTCAATCCTTTCTTGTGCAAGTAATCTAGCCGAATGTAGAATACATATATTGCCGCTAGTACTACTACTATCATAATAATGCCTACTATAACCATAATAATGTTAGTAGAGTTGATATTTGCTTGTGTATTGGTGTTTACATTAAGATTCAAGGTATAATTGTACGTTAAAATAACATTCTGGGGAGAGGTGCCATTAACGATGATTTTGTAGTATCCTATAAAAGTATCCCCACTTGTATTTTTAGACCATATATCTGTTTCTAAAAATATAGAAAGTACACCATACCTATTTGTCCTATAGTATTTAATTGGGCTTTGTGGACCATTTATTTGTTGTATTCCAACAATGCCATTTTGGTACAAGGCACCATTATATTTTATAGATATAACAAGATCCCTAAAAACTTGAAGCTTGCTATCACCAGTAAGGGAAACATTTTGTAAATATGGAACGTTCTGAATTATTGATGACTTCTGCCAATTGTATAATGTAACGTTTGATTTTCCACTTATATTTAGGGAATACGCACTTGTATTCATCAAAACAACTTTTTGGTTGATAACATTTAACTTGCCATAAAATGAAGATTGAAAAGCGTAGATGTAAGCAATGTTAGATAAAGATGAAAAATCACTTACATTCCCATAAAGGTATGTGTTTGAGAAATAACTGTAAATTATACTGTTAACAGTAAAATTATACAAATTCATATTAGAAATATTGAAGTAATTTGCAAATTTTATATTCATATTTTTTGCAAGGAGGAGATTAGTATTAAACATACCTATATTTACACTATTTGAAGATATTTTTGTATTTGTAATGCTCGTATTAGCTATTGTAATGCTGTTAGATGAAGCTACATTAAAACCGCTTATAGTAGTTGTGTTGCTTCCTGCTCCCCCAATATATACACATGTGGAATTGCCAACGTTAATATCTCTAAATAAACCAATTTTAAAAGAAACATCTGTGCTTGAATATATCTTTATATTATATGCATTCATGTGGGATAGTATAACATCATTTGCATGCTTTATTGTTAGGTTAGATATTTCCCCTGTTATATTGCCTATATATCCATCATACATTACCACATTATTGTTATTAATCACAATATTATTACTAGAAACACTCAATCCACTATTAATTAAATATAAAGAAGAGTTATCCATTAAATTAACCAATGTATGTGAAGAAAAGTTGCCAATGGAAAGGTTGTTTAATTGAAACACTCCATTGTCCATTACATTAATTATTACACGCCCCTCCGTAATTAATTGGCTTCCATTTGTAATAATAAGCTTGCCATTCTGTGAAATATTAATATATGCAACCTTCAACCCACTTAAAGGTTGATTTACAGTTATATTTTCTCCCCTAACATCACCTAAATGCAGAACACCATTGCCAGATATATTAATATATCCATACGTTAAACTAGAGTTAGGATCAAACGTAGAACTAGTTATGTTCAGAACAGGCAGACCAAAAGGAGTTACGCTTTGCACTTTCTCATTTTTAGGTATGTTAAAGGTATTGATTTTGCTAGTGTGGATAGTGTTAACACTGCTAATGAACAACACCATAACCAGCAAAACAACAAAATATATAAAGATATTTCTCTGCATTATAGAAACAGATATTATATAGTTATATAAATTTTTTTACTAATAGCTCTAATAGCTATAATATAGTCATATATTGCAGAAACTTTATATATAACTAATGCATTATGTTATTAACTATGAATGCAAATGAAGTTTTGAATTTACTGCGTATTTCCAGAAAAACACTGCACGTTTACGTAGCAAGCGGTAAAATAAGATACACAGTTATGCCAAATGGTTATTATGATTATAACGATGAAGATGTTTATAAATTATTAAACAGGGATGTTAAGAGAAAAACAGTCATCTACGCAAGGGTATCCACAAACAAACAGGAAAATGATTTAAATAATCAAATAGGGCAGTTAAAGCAGTGGTGTTTCATGAATGGATATACAATCAATGCAATATACTCAGATATTGCATCTGGAATATCCTTTGAAAAGAGATAGGGTTTTTTTGAGATGCTTGATGAGATTCTAAACTACAGGGTAGAAAAGGTAGTAATAACATACAAAGATAGATTAAGCGGGGTTGGTTTTGAATTATTCAAATATCTTTTCCAGAGATTTGGAACAGAGATTGTTGTGATATCAGAGGTTGGAAATGCTAAGCTTGACAGTGAAGAAGTATTTGAAGAAATAATATCTATGTTGCAATGTTATTCCATGAAGATGTACTCAAAGAGGAGAAATCATTCAATAGAGGTTGGTTATGAAAGTTAAAAGGACAGAACAGATTTACATCGGTGAGAATGAAACAATCTCAAAACTATGCCATATTTCAAAGAACCTGTACAACCAAACAAATTATATTTTAAGGCATCAATTTTTAAAAAAGGAAAAATTATCATCATATAATGATTTAGTAAAATTATTTCAAACCCCATCTAAAAATGATGAGGAGAATAATTATCAAAAACTTCCAGCACAAACATCCCAATGGACAATCAGGAAAGTAAGAGAAGCATGGAACTCATTTTTCAAAGCCATGAAGGCATGGAAGAAGCATCCTGAAGAGTTTAAGGAAATGCCAAAGCCACCTAAATATAAGAATAAAAATGGTGAATTTCTTTTAATATTCACCAATCAGCAGTGCAAGATTGAAGATGGGATATTAAAATTCCCTAAAATAATGGATTTGGAGGTGGAAACGAGATTAGATGATGTAAATTTGAGAGAGGTAAGGATAATACCTCAGGGTGTAGGGTATTTAATAGAAATAGTTTGAAATGTTTTTTCTTTAAATAGGAAGAAAGGCCATTTCAATATGTGCCTTTCTTAGGAGGTGATAATATTAGCCTGATAGGTGTAGATATACATACTAAATATTGCCTAGGAATTATAGAAGGAAACAATACTGAGACAACGCTAAGATTTCCTAATACCCCAAATGGATGGAAAGATTTCCTTAAAAATGAAGAACATATAGATAAGGTAATAATAGAGGCAGGATCTGTATCTGAGAAAACTATAAGATATCTCGAAGATTTAAAAATACCTATAAAAATGGCACATCCAAAAAAGGCAAGGTTAATTGCAGAAGCGACAATAAAAACAGATGAGCTTGATGCAAAGAGATTAATTGATTTAGAAAAAGTAGGTATTCTTCCAGAGGCATGGATACCATCAAGGGAAATTAGGGATATAAGGCATTTATGCAGGTACAGATTTTTCCTTGTACAAACGAGAACAAGAATCAAGAACAGGATCCACTGTGAACTTGATAGAGAAGATATTAATGTTAAAACATTGACATATAAGTACCTCGAAACAGTAAAAGAAAAAACGATAATGATAGACCAGCTTTATAGACTTTTAAGAGAGGTAAATGAAAAGATAAGAGAAGTTGAAAAGGAGATAGGAAAGAAATATTCTGAAAACGAATATTCAAGGATTATAGACACAATACCAGGTATAAGCAAGTATGGTTCTCTTTTACTTTCAATGGAGATAGCAGATATAAATAGATTTAGCAATTCAAAAAAGCTTACATCCTATGCTGGTCTAGTACCTAGAGAATATCAATCAGGGGCAAGAGAATGGAAAGGGCACATTACAAAGGAAGGAAACAAGTGGATAAGATGGATATTGGACGAATGCTTAGCCATTCATATAAATATTTGTCCATACTCACCAATATCAATATATTACAGAAGACTACTGCCAATAAAAGGAAAAGGGAAAGCAAAAATAGCTGCAGAAAGAAGATTGCTATCAGTAATATATGTAATGCTTAAGGAAAAAATCACATTTGATCAGTATATCAAGATGATTGAACAATCTGAACCCCTCGTTTGATACACTGGGTTTAAAACCCGAGAAATAGTTTGAGGTTAAGATTGTTCTTTAAAGGATTTCAAAGTGTGCTAGTGAGCACGAATAATAGTATATGGACATCTGTCCTCAAAAAAAGATAGGAGGTTAAAATGAAAAATTGATGGAAAAACATCTATGTTAAGAGATTGCGAATGGCATTAATGGATTAATGCCTTATATATTTTTTCTTAATAGGTGAAACATCTATTCGAGGCTTTTACCCTCAGTATGGATTATACCACCTTTTCCCAATAGACTCCCTCAATCATAATAACGGCACTTTCTGCCAGTTTTTCCCACGAGGCTATTCTATTGAGCGTAATTCTTAATGTATTCTCTTTTTTCTTTTAATATCCAGTATATTATTTTCAGCAATTTTGATGCTGATGCTATTATTGCCTTCTTTTTTCCTATCCTTTTTACCATCCTCCTGTAATAATTTGATAAATTAGACTGTGAATCTTTTATTAAATGTATATGTACACATTCTGTTAATATCCACCTCAAATAAGGTGATCCCTGTCTTGTTATATGGCCATGATAAATTACGTCTGAGGATTGCCTTGTTGTAGGATTTAATCCTGCATACGATATTAGCTTATTTGAATTGCTGAACCTGTTTATGTCTCCTATTTCTGAATATATTATTAATGCAGAAACTAATCCTATCCCTGGGATTGTCATTAATAACTTTACTTCTTCAATATCTGAATATTTTTGTATTTCATTTTCTACGATTTTTATCTCTTTTTCAATATCCTCAAGCGAATTCAAATAAATGTTAATCCTAAAATTATTTGATGTTCTAAGAAAATGTTTACCTTTTAACGTGAATAAATTTCCATCATAATCAATCTTTAACCTCTTTAATTCCATATAAATCTTATTTTTAAAACTTGTAGATACTCTTTTTAAATTAATTCTAGTTCTTACGACCCTTCTTATTTCTCTAATCTTTTTATCGGGTACATAAGATTCTGGTACCCAGTTATTTTTTAATAGCCTAGCAAGGATCTCTGAATCTATCTTATCATTTTTAATCCTTGATTCTGCAATTAATTTAACTTTTAATGGATTAGCTAGCTTTACTTTAAGTCCCTTCGATTCAATTGTATCATATATTGGTTCGTAAAATCCGGTTGATTCCATTACAAATAAATCTTCATTTTCAAAGTTCCTAAGAAAATCTATTAGTTCATCAGTTTTGTTCAATATTTTTCCTCTTGTTTTCACATTTCCATCCTCAGATAATACTGTATAGACTATATTCTCTGTATGTATATCTAAACCTACATAATTCATTCTCTCACCTTAGTATAATCTCAAAACATAAATGAAGAAAATGTTTTAAGGATTTTATCCTCTTAACATTTCATCATAATAGTAAAGCACCCACAAACGAATGGCAAAGTAGAGAGATTAATCTACACGATGAAGGAGTTAAGGGAGTATTATAATAGTTGGGAAGAGGTAGCGAATTACTACAATTACGAGAGGATGCACATGAGTTTGTACGAGGATG
>Ga0080003_1000152_pt1 | contig 49319 bp, 47 predicted proteins | sample JossMetagenome_FD_69206 | JGI IMG/M metagenome (GOLD analysis project Ga0080003, IMG submission 69206) | Hot spring microbial communities from Joseph's Coat, Yellowstone National Park, USA - JC2_E (SPADES assembly) (version 2) | ecosystem: Environmental > Aquatic > Thermal springs > Hot (42-90C)... | reverse complement strand
TAATCTATCTTTATATGTTATTACTACCTTTTCTACCCTGTAGTTTAGAATTTCATCAAGCATCTCAAAAAAACCCTTCCTATTTTCAAAGGATATTCCGGATGCAATATCTGAGTATATTGCATTGATTGTATATCCCTTCATGAAACACCACTGCTTTAACTGCTCTATTTGATTATTTAAATTATTTTTCTGTTCGTTTGTAGATACTCTTGCGTAGATAATTGTTTTTCTCTTAACATCCCTGTTTAATAATTTATAAACATCTTCATCGTTATAATCATAATAACCATTTGGCATAACTGTGTATCTTATCTTTCCTGTTGATGCATATACATGGAAGGTCTTTCTGGAAATGCGCAAAAGGTTTAATACCTCATTGGCTTTCATAGTTAATGACATAATACATTAGTTATATAGAAAGTTATCTATATTATATCTATATATATCCTATAAAGTATAATGTAAATGAGGTATTTAAAATGGTTAATATAGAAGAAAAAGCTCCTGATTTTGAGCTGCCGTCCTCCGATTTGAAAATGAAAAAACTTAGCGACTACAAAGGAAACAATGTTGTGCTTGCATTCTTTCCTGGTGCTTTTACATCAGTATGCACTAAGGAAATGTGTTCCTTCCGTGATTCCATGGAAAAGTTCAATAATTTAAATGCAAAAGTTATAGGAATTAGTGTAGATACTCCCTTTTCTTTAGAGGCGTTCAAAAAACAATATAACTTGAATTTCGAACTTTTAAGTGATCCATCCAAAAAAGTAATAGAACAATTTGCTGGATTGCACAAAAATTTTCTGAATATTCCTAATTATCATGTATCTAAAAGGGCAGTATTTGTTGTAGATAAGCACGGAATGATCAAACATGTATGGGTATCTGAAGACCCAGGCAAAGAACCAGATTACGCACAGATACAAAATGTATTAAACAAACTAGGTTAAATTTTTTACTTTTTTTTGTTGATTTTTCATTTTTTCCAATCCTTCTTCTATACGCGTAGGCCTAAATCCTAAACTTTCAATCTTTATGGTAGATAGAGAAGAATCCCTTGGCCTTTTAGCTGGGGTTTCAAACTCTTCAATAGAAACAGGATTCAAAAATTTCTTATCTAGTGAAAAAGCGTTGCAGATATACAATCCAAATGAGTACCTATCACTTTTTTGTGGATCTGCCAAATGAAAAATTCCGTGTTTGCCATTTTTTAAAAGAAAGTCTATTGCAAGAGGCACATCATCTATAAATGTAGGTGTTCCATATTGATCAAAGTAAAGGTCAATCAGCTCTTTTTTAGAAACTTTGTTAATAATCCTTTTGACAAAGGTCTCTTTATCGTTATCATCATTATATCCATATAAAATTGCAACTCTTAGAATAATATAATTTTCTAAATTTTCAGTAATATATTTTTCAGCCATAAGTTTGGTGTTGCCATATACATTTATTGGTGAGCATTCATCTATCTCTGAATAACCCCCTTTAATCCCGTTAAAAACATAATCTGTAGAAATTTGTACAAAAGGTAAAGAATTTTTCTTGGAGTATTCCCCTAAATTTTTTGCCCCGATATAATTGATCGATTGAGCTTCATCTGGGTGAAGCTCACAATAATCCACATTGGTCAAAGCAGCACTATTAACTATTAAATCCGGTTTGTAATCATTTAAGACCTTCTCTATTGAATCATAAGAGGTAATATCCAAAGTATTGTTAGAACTCCTAGAAAAAGATACGCAATCATTCCCATTTTCAGACAATACAGAAATGATTTTTTTACCTAAGAACCCATTTCCCCCTACCACTGCTATTTTCATGCCTCCACCTTCATATAACTACGCCCGTGCCGGGATTTGAACCCGGGTCTAAAGCTCCGCAGGCTTCTAGGATGATCCATTGTAGTAACACAAACTGTGCTATATCTACCCCACACGGGCAACTATAGTTATGTAGATGGATTTTTATTATTAATATTTCACCATATTGTATTGTTAAAACAATACTTAGTTGCTTCAATAAGTTCAGTATAAAGGAAGCCCGTTTTTAATGGCATAAAAATGAAAATATAAACCAATTGTTTTAAATATCTAAAAAATAATATAATATTTTCAAGGGATAAGAAATGGTCAAAGACCCTGTATGTAAAATGGAAATAAACGAAAAAAAAGCGGCTTTCTTTAGTGAGTACAATGGCAAAAAATATTTTTTCTGCTCTGATGGATGCAAAAAATCGTTTGATAAAAATCCATCAAAATATGCCAAATAAACTCATTAATGTTCATAACATTTATTAATCTATTTTTAATTTATTTATTGCCACAATGATGAAAAACATCTAACATGAAAATAATGATTTATGATGGGCGATCTGAGTGGTAAAATGAAAATAGAATGGAACTCTTATTCGGATTCAAATTCAAGCCATGATAACCAGGATTCAGTATTGATTAACAAAGAAAAAAATGTTTGCGCTATTGCTGATGGCGTTACAAGTGGTGTTAAAGGCAAAGAAGCTAGCCAAATAGCAGTGCATTCTATTGATCTTTACACAGGGCCAGAAAAACTAAACCAATTATTTGAGTATGCACATGAAAAAGTTTCAAAGCTCGCTATTTATCCATATTATTCAGCAACAACACTAGTTATTGGTGCAATCCAAAAGCAAATCCTTTACATTGCATCAGTAGGGGATAGTTCAGCTTTTTTAAAAAGGGGCAACAAAATTCAGTTGCTTACAGAATCTGATAGGCTAGGCATTGCATCATTATCTTCTGCAATAGGCACTAACATTAAAGAAATACATAGAAATGAAATAAAATTGCAAGAAAATGATGCTATACTATTCTGCACTGATGGTGTAACTGACAATCTAAATGAAAGTGAATTGGCATCATTAATGGATACCCATTCTTCAAGAAATGTGGTAACTGTAGCTTTAAACAAAAAAATCAAAAGGGATGATATTTCAGCTATATTTGCATATGTTAGCTATGCCTAAGCTAAAGCTTCAGAACCTGTTGGTGCCCTATATCTGTATAAACTAAACCAATAAACTTATCTATTAGATGAAGCCAGTGTATCAAACTAAATGTTGCAGTGCTATGCTATATCCTACAAACCTCTATCTCTTATAAAAAATTGTAATTATTTTACAATTAGAACTGATGCACGTGAATTGGCTGAAACTCTCTGGGAAACAGACCCGAAAAAGATCCCTTTTGCAAATCCCTGGCCACGGTTGCCCATAACAATCAAATCTGGTTCAAAAGAATCTATTTTTTTCAATATTTCATTAACTGGTTCACCTTCTACAATCTCTGTTACGACGTTAAAAAATCCATTGGCATTGAAAAGATTTTTTATATGTTCCATAAAAGAAACCATTTCCTCTTTTTCAGAACTTTCTATACTGTTTGCCACAGATACAACTTGATAGGTTGCATCAGCTACTGGATATACTGCTGTATGATGAACATGCAAAACGAATATTGAAACCTCTTTCTGCTTGTCTAACAAATTTATCACAAAGTCAATGGCCCTTAAAGAAGGTTTGCCAAAATCTATAGGTATAAGTATTTTGTTAAATCCTTTCTTAAAAATAAGGTTCCCTCCCACTGTACTTTTTTCCATAACAAACCACACTTTACAAAATGGTTTATTAAATATATATTATTATTCAACTTATCTACAAAGGAAATATTTAAGAAATTGACAATCATAATATGCGATGTGAAGTTTATATCAGACCGTATGTTGGGAACAATGTGCAAATATTTACGGTTTTTAGGGTATGATGTATATTATCCCGATGACAAAATGAGCGATTCTGAAATCATTAAATTGGCAGAAGAGGAAGGCAGGGTATTGATTACAAGGGATAAAGACTTGTGCAGAAAAAGTAGAAATGCAATATGCATACATAGCGAAAAAATTGAAGAGCAATTTAAAGAATTAAAAATCCATGTGAAAATAGATGAGAATAAAGCATTGACAAGGTGTTCTATATGCAATACAATCCTTGTACATGCGAATAAAGAGGAAATCTCAGGCAAAGTGCCAGCAAAAGTATATGAATCACACACAGATTTCTATTATTGCGAAAAATGCAAAAAATATTATTGGTATGGCAGCCATACAAAAAATATAATGGAAAAAATAAAAAAATTGGTTAATAATTAAAGCCTTAAATTGGTTCTATAGATACAAACAAAATTTGATCATTTATTTCCCATTTTTTTTCGTTTTCCCCATGTTCAATCAACAATTGTTCTGCTTGAGTTTCACGTTCAATAAATTGCCTGAATAATTCAATGGCTTTTTTAATATCCTCCGTGCCTTCAAGATACAACTTGATTTTTTTGTCGTATTCTAGGTTTTTCTCTTTTCTAGCTATCTGCACTCTCCTTATAATTTCCCTCATAATCCCTTCCAAGTACAAATTTTGATCAACCACTGTATTAAGGTATATAGCATGATCCATGTATTTTCCACTTTTATAATTGCCTTTTCCATCAAAGGATTCAACTATTTTAATGTCCTTGGCATTAAGTTCCTCTTTAATCAGGGCAAGATAATCCTCAATCCATTTTGCCTTGGATTCTATTACAATGTCTAATATGGGTTGTTTAAGTTTTATTTTTTCATCCTGCCTTATTTTACGGCCCAATTCGCATATCTCCATAACATCCTTCATTTGTGTAATTTTTGTTTCATCAAATTCTTTGGCATAAGGATAAGATTCAAGCATCACGCTCTCCATCATCATATTAGTATCGTCATAGCTTTTCAGTTTTTGGTATACGTGCTCTGCTATATGGGGTGTGAAAACAGACAACATTATAGAGGTAGTATAAAGCATTCTAAATAGTGTAGAGTATGCATTGTTTTTTCCACCACTCCAAAACCTATCCCTAGATCTTCTAATATACCAATTACTGGTATTCTCAATAAGTTTTGCAATTTCTTCTACACTGGTTTTAAGGTCATATTTTTCCATGCTTTCAGTAACGTTGATAATCGTTTTGTTTATTTCCTCGTTTAACCAGTAATCAAGCAAATGTTCTGATTTTTCACCTTTGTATTTGTAATGGTCTATATCCGCATTGTTTTTGAAAAAGTTAAGGATGTTCAAATACAGCATTATTATTCTTGTAGAACTCATTTTTACAAGATCCTCTGAAAATCTAGAAGAATTGGTGTATTTGTTCATGTAAAAGAACAATCTTATTGAATCCACTCCTAGGGTACGAAATGCAATGAATGGGTCAATAGCATTTCCTTTAGATTTGGATAATTTTTTGCCCTCTTTGTCTAGTATATGGCCTAAAACAACCACATTATTGTAAGCTGGGCCTTTAAAAATAAGGGAGGATATGGCATGAAGTGAATAAAACCATCCCCTTGTTTGATCTATTGCTTCTGAAATAAATTGTATGGGCCTATTTTTCTCAAAAATTTCTTTGTTTTCAAATGGATAATGATACTGCGCAAAGGGTGCACATCCTGAATCAAACCATCCATCTATAACGTATTCCACCCTTTTCATGTCCTCATTGCATACAGGGCATTTGATTATGACCTTATCTATTTCTGGTCTATGGGGATCAAACGTTTCTAAATCGATATCCTCAATACTTTCCTTTTTTAGTTCATTAAAACTACCTATGCACTTTTTATGGCCATTTTTACAAATCCATATAGGCAAAGGGGTTCCCCAATATCTATTTCTAGACAATGCCCAATCCTTGGCCTCTATAAGAAAATTGCCAAACCTTCCCTCCTTAATTGAATCTGGTATCCAATTGATTCCTTGGTTAATATTTACTAGGTCATCCCTTTTTGTTGAAACTCTTATAAACCAAGAACGCGTTTGATAATATATCAAAGGAGTATCACATCTCCAGCAAAAAGGGTAAGTATGTTTTATTACCTCTGTTTTAAGCAATAACTTGCGTTCTTTTAAATCTTCAACGATCTTTTTATTGGCCTTAAGGTGGTACATTCCACCAAAATAAAAATCGTTTTTGAATTTACCATCCGGAAGTATGGGGTTAAGTGGTTCTACCTTCATTCTTGAACCTACTTCACTATCATCAATACCAAAAGCAGGGGCTATATGCACAAATCCACTTCCCTCCTCTATCGTTACAAAGTCAGCATGGACAATTTGGTATGCGTTTATATCAGATTTATAAATAGGCACATAATGCAATCCTTCAAGGGAAGCCCCTTTGACAACTTTCAAAACGTTGCAGGAAGGCATAACAAAGGGCAATCTATTATTAGAAATGTATATCTTTTCTCCCTCACATTCAACCAAGGCATAGTCATACTCCCTTTTCATCGCTATAAACATATTAGAAGGCAAGGTCCAGGGGGTTGTAGTCCATATCAATACATATGCATCCTCTTCAACTAATTTCACCTTGACATAAATGGACTCATCTTCAACTTCATCATACCCTTGCGCTACTTCATGGCTGGACAATGTAGTTTGGCATCTAGGGCAATAAGGCGCAACCCTATATCCTTCATCAATTAAACCATTATCGTATAATTGTTTCAATGCCCACCATACACTTTCTATATAATTATTGGACATTGTGGTATATGCATGCCCGTAATCCAACCAGTATGCTAATTTCCAGCTCATATCCTCCCATATTTTTTTATATTTGTATACGTTGGATTTGCATGCTTCATTAAACTTCTTTATGCCATAGTTTTCGATATCTTTTTTTTCTTTGAACTTCATCTCTTTTTCAACTTCAACTTCCACAGGCAATCCATGGCAGTCCCAACCTGCAATGTAAGGCACCACTTTCTTACCTTTCATCCATTGGTATCTTAACACAGCATCTTTTATAGATCGTGTTAGGACATGCCCTAAGTGAGGCAACCCATTCGCAGTAGGGGGCCCTTCCGTAAAGAAAAAATTACCATTCTTATTTTCCCTATTCGTAAACTTTTTAAATATTTCATGTTCCTGCCAATATTTTCTAATATCTTCTTCTAAATTCCATAAAGGTGAATTTGTTTCTTTTGTCATGTCAATTCACACACATCTATTTAAAATATCTTTTTATACTTTTTCATGGTTATGTCAATTATATTACTGATTCATTGATCGTTATTTCGCACATATCTGCAGAATACATTGCAATTCTCATTATGCTCTCTGCAACCAATGTTATTGCACCAAAGTTGTATTCCTTGCCTTTTTCTATATTGAATATATATTTTTCCATTTTATTGTAAAAAAGTTCTATTCGATCTATGATCTCATTGGCTTTTTCAAAATTTTTTTGAAGGTAACATTCATACGAATTCTCCAAAAATTCATCTGCATCCTTCAAGTATTCTTCAAGCATTTTAACATCCTTTACGTTGTAAAGAGGGAGTTCCAAATCTATTAAAATTCTCGCTATATTTTCTGCATGATCGCTAATTCTCTCTAATAAACGTGCTACACTTTTAATATCAAAACTCAATACCTGGTTGTTATCTACATGTTGCTTGTTAAGCAAAACCATATTGAAATTTTTGGAAATAAGCCAGTTAAGGCGATCAACCTGAAGATCCCTCTTAACAACTCCCTCTGCTAATTTTTTATCGTAGTTGTTGAGTATTAAAATAACATCCTTAACCATACTGCTGGTCATAAGGTACATTCTCCCTAAAATTTTCATCATGGATAAATCTGATTGATTTGATATATCCTGCAATATAATGTAATCCCTTTCCTCCTCTATTATTTCAATTCCTATAACAAGAGAACAAAATTTTTCCACTGCCTCTTTGATGTTATTGTTCATTACATTTTCACTTTTTATTTTGATGATTTTATACCCTCCCAAATAAACTGCAATAAGCCGGCGTATAAGCAGAGATTCATCTATATTTTCAATCACCAGCTCATAAGTATTGTTTGTTGAAGTTTCAAGATTTTTACAATCCACAACTAGAGAGCCGTCCTCTTTAGTTGAAACTCTTAACTGTGACCCCTCTTTGAGGTTATTATCTACGATCCATTTTTTAGGTAGTGTTATTATATAACTAGAACCACCAGTTTTCTGAATTTTCCTATACTCTGTTTCATTATCCATAACCATATATATTGTATCATATTGCAATATATATGTTTTTTTAATTAATCCATAGAATGTTGAATTGCTATATAGTGTATATATTAAATTATATGGGGCCCAATCAACTGCCATATAATCAAAAAGAAAACCAAAAATGAGGTTATAACCAAAATGTTATTAGAAATTTTATCAACCTCTATGGCATCAATTTTTTTAAAAAGCTTCTCTAATAAATATGAAACCCCATCTTTATACACATAACTGCCATCCAAAGGAACTGCTGGAAGGGCATTGGTTAAGCTTAACATCAAATTCATCCAAAATAACCAATAAAACAGATTAACTCCAAACCAAAAATAGCTTAGTGGTAAAAAAGCCAAGGGCCCTTGCAACGTATAGTAATGTATCAAAGGTTGTGCAATAGGTTCCATCCCAAGGAAAGGCAAAGCTATAAAAAGAACAAAACCACCTATAAAATTTCCATTAAAAGGGTTCTTTATGAATGATAAAAATCCTGTAGTAGAAACAACACTCACTCCAAAAAATGGTAGGTTTTTATTGTTGAGGTTCCCTGTTAACAAACTTTTGTTGGTCATTGTTACATACTGTGTAACCACTGCGTTTTTATTATAATCCCAATAAGAGGTTCCCACAACCATTCCTGGCTTGGTACTGTTTATTGCATATTCCAAGCTACTATCATTGTTTATAGTAACGTTATTTATGGATATCAATATATCCCCTGGCACAATGCCAGCATGTTGTGCTGCACTGTTAGAATAAACTGAATAAACACCCATACCATTATGGTATGCAGGCACTACTGTAGTAGAAACCATGCCAAAAAAAAGCATTAAAAAAACAAAAGCCAATACAAAGTTTATGCCGGGACCTGCAGCTGCTATCATTGACCTTGGTTTTTTGCTTATTTTTTTCATGTGCTCTTCATCAAGTTCAACAAATGCACCGATAGGCACAATAAAGTAAAGTATCCCTGTAGATTTAATACTCATACCGTTGGATTTGGCAACAAACCCATGGAATAACTCATGTATTACCACTGCAACAATAAGTGCTATAATCCCATAAATAACTGGTATAAAAGGATTGATTCCTGGTATTCCAATAAGTTCCGTAGGTTGCGGAGCTTTGGAGGCAGGTATTTTATAAACAATAAGTGCCTCTACTACCAACAAAACGAAAATTGATGGCATTAATATTGCTACCAATAAAATGCTTAATATGCCAAAGCCATGCCATAAACGCTTATGGGATCCTATTCTTTGTATTAAGTTGATGCCTAATACCGATTTGATCATCAAAAAAGGGCCCATTAAAGAAAAATTTTTATTTTTTTCTATACGGCTTTTTAATGCAATTACTATAAATGAATATGCTAATATAAAAATCAGCACATCAAAAGTTATATTAGAAAATATTGATAAATCCATTAAAAAGCCTCCCAATACCAAAGATCAAATCTTTAAAGATATATTCGGTTGCTTTTTTGTTTTTTAAGGCTTGATAAATGTTCATCAATCAAATGTTCATCAATTATTCCTGTGCCCTCGCACAAAGAGCACTCCACTGTTTCACATTGGTAATAATTTGTAACGACCCTACTCCCAATTCCACCACAAGCAGGACATATAGAAGTGTCTCTTCTTTTTTTTGCCATTAAAAATCTCTCCATATTATAAATTATTCAAACGTATATAAGTTTTGCTAATCCTTTGTTAAGGGCACATATAAATTATCCAGTAAATTAAATCTATCTAAGGGAAATCATTTTTTAATGAAATTTTCCTTATTTTCATCCTTACCCTTGTTTTTTTTCCTTATCCATGGAATTAAATAATCTACTGCAAGCACTATAACCACCAAAATAGATATAACTGCCCCCAAATAATTCCACGAAGCTGAAGGCACATAATTTGCATTTCCATCAAAATACAATTTTATAGCGCCTACCCATGGTATATAACCCTGTGCTATACCTACAACCCATGATAACATAACGGGTTGAACAAGATTTCCATAAATGTCAATCAACCCTTCCTGGTCATATATGCCATAATAATTCCCCCCATTCTGTACAAAATTATTATCCCCCATGGTTATAAATCCATTGTGATGGGGTAAAACTGTTAGTGTTATATTTACTATCTGGTTCTTCCAACCTACATTGTAAAGAACCAACCACTTTTGTAGGTCATTGTAATTACTATTAGGAGAACTCCATTGTTGGTTATATTTAAGACCACTTAAGGAAGGGGCAGAAAATGCATTTTCCGATGAATTCCATATTAAGTATATTATAGCGCGATGAATAATGGGGACAGTATTGGCCAAACCATTTTCATGATATAAAATTACATTTCCGTATTCTCCATAACTCTTAAATCCATCTATTTCCCCTTGTACATACGTTTGTATCTGATTTATACTAGTGACGTGTTTAACAATAACGATATCTCCCGCATTTATTATTCCATATTTATATTGATATCCATGTTGCATACTAGAAGACTCTATCACCACAAAAGGAGGCCAAACCTGGGTGTACGCGTATAAAGAAGAAAGCACTAGAATGAACAATGCCAAAACAATTACCATGTCCCAAATACCCTTGTATTTTTTAAAAAAATATCTAAATAGTTTTTTAAAATCTGAATACATAGCAACAACTCCTTCTTATGGTATATCCCAATACTCTCCTGGATAAGCTTAACATAGGTATAAAATAATAATGCAACTTATTTGAGCAAAGCTATTGCAATTATACTAGTAGCTATAATCACTGCAGAAGCTATAAACATTGCGCCCCTAATAATTTTGTCCATTGTAGTTGACCAAAATCCCACTATAAACAATCCAATTGGTACAACCAACGCACCTATTAATCCAATTGAAATATACAAATCTGATTTTATGTACAATGCAGCGGCAGCTATCACCATAAGTGTACCTACAAGGGACAATATAAAAGCTATAGATAACAAATTTTCAGATTCGCTATCTTTTTTAGAAGTTTGAGTTCCAAAAGGTGTTGTTCCTAATGAAGGAAATGGATTTGATTGTTGAGGTGTACTCATTTGTGTTTGCGTTATAGGTTGAGAAAAAGATTGAGGTTGATAATTTTGTTTAGGCGGTTGATACGTAGGTGGTGGATTATATGTAGGTTGGGTATTATATGCTGGTTGAGCTATATTTTGAGGTATTTGAGATGGTACAGAATAAGGCTGTTGTACAGGAAATGATGGTTTATCATCATCAGGTAATTTTGCATTACATCTTATACAAAATCTATATTCATCAGGGCTTTTAGCTCCGCAAACAGGACACACTTTCACCATGAAAACACCCGTTTTCTTATACTTATTAGTTAATCTATATATAATCTTTTATACGTTTACTCTTAAAAGATTTTGCCAAAAAATAATGGCCACTACCATGTTAGAAAAAAATTGCAGGTTAAAAATTATAAAATATGCAAACTCAACGGGCGTGGTGGGATTTGAACCCACGATCACCGGCTTAGGAAACCGATGCTTTGGATCTTAATGTTTATCCGTGCTAAGCCACACGCCCATCTATATATCCTCTAATTTATATTCTATTATTTATTACTTATCCATTTTATTGGGATTTAATACGGTATTGCAATGTGGGCAAACAACGTCATTTTTACTCACCTTTTGCCCACATACAGGGCATAGCAATATTATAGAAACATCCCTTTGTAATTCTTTTTTTGTTTTCCCTAGTTTTATGAGCGGTATTTGAGGTTCATCGGGATTTTCAATAACCTTAACTTCATCTACAGGTTTAGTAGTAGCACTTGTATGGTCATCCTTCCTATAATTTTTGTTTTGCATAGGTGGCATAGGCATTTGTTTATTATATATAACATTGCCATTGTAAGCATTCCTATTGCCTATACGATTAATATTTTGGTAAATTGGCTTACCTAAATTGGTTGGTTTGTATTCTTGTTTTTCCTCTATCTTTTCAGGGGAAGGCACAACAATTGAAAAAATAACAGTTAAAATACCACCTGTAAATACAGGTATGGCCATAAATTGTAAACTTTTAGGATTGGAAAATTCTAATGTATAATTAACTTTCAAATATTTGTTTACGTACCTTACGTATGTATATACAACAATATTCTGTTCGTTACTAACATTTACATTGATATTACCTTTAATTCCATATCCATAAACAATAGCTGAACTGTTGATGTTTCCACTATCACCTGTACTATTAAAGGAATTCCATACATTCTGGGATACGATACCAACAGTTACATTTAAGTTGGAATCCCATTCCAATCTAATATATGTATTTGATTTAATATTTATTGCAGAAGAAGCAAAATATATATTGTTATAATGGCCAGGGGTATCAATATTAAAGGTTGTAGAACTGGTTACAGGTATAGTAGAAAACCATAAAACTACACCTACAATTATGACCAAGAAACCTATCGCAAAAATTCCAGATCTCACATTTAAGGTGAATAGAATTAAGGTAAATAAACTTATTTAGTTGAAATATATATGCTATTTTATGAAATTAGATCTCTTAACTTACGAGGATGTAAAAAAACTGGATTTTAGCAAAGCAGTTCTATCATTGCCTATTGGTTCAATGGAAGCCCATGGCCCTCATCTTCCAATAGGTTCGGATTTAATCCAACCCCTTGCATTGCTAGAAAACATAGAAAAGATTATGCCCAACCTAATTATTGCACCCCCGATACCTTACGGGGTATGCTATTCTACTGAAATTTTCAAAGGTACTATAGGCATAAGCCATGATTCCCTTAGAAACGTTGTTTATGAAATAATGGAGTCTTCGATATCAACAGGATTCAAATATTTTTTAATATTGTCCGGCCATGCGGCTTCATACCATTTATCTGCACTTAGGGAAGCCTCTTTTGAAATTATAAAAAAATATAAAGAAATAAAAATAGCTGTTTTATCAGATTATGAAATAGCTTATAAACTAAGGATGAACAATATACCCTCTGATGATGGGCATGGGGGATTAATTGAAACTTCTAGGGTTATGGCAATTAATAAAAATTATGTTAAAAGCCTTCCAAATGAAAATCATTCTACAATAAAGCAATTTATAATTTCAAATGAAAACTTATATGCTTGGAAAATGCCATATGAAGGCGACCCTTCAAAAGCTACTATCGAATTAGGAAAAAGTATAAATGAATATGTAGAAAAAGAACTAATCAATCTGATTAAATCCATTCTAGGCAACTAATTTTAGTTTAGTGAAACATTTTTATAGCAAAATATAAGTAAGGTATTGAAGTAAATGAAAAGAAGTGAGGGCGCATTATAATGGTAGAAATTGCTAATAATGTTAGGGAAAAAGGTAATGAAGCCGTTAAATATTTGTTTGGATGGTGGCAGCGCCATGGATGGATATCGATACTACTATTAGCCACATTCTTCCTAGGTTTATTTATACGTATGTACTTTAGCTATCCCCTCGTTCAGCAATATGGCCCTTTATACTTATATTCTGGTGGATCTGACTCCTATTACCACGATAGAGTAATGGAATATGTTATCCTTTATCATCATTCACTAATTTTAGATACAATGCTAAATTACCCTATTGGACTTATAAACCCAAGGGCTCCTATATTCGACTGGATGAACGCAATATTGGGCATATTGTTCTCTGGTTTCTTTGGCGGTAATGCCATAAAAGCTGGTGCCTACGTTTTATCAATGTCCTCTGCCTTTTGGGGGTCGATGATTGTATTCCCTGTTTATTTAATAGGCAAAGAAATTGCAGGCAAAAAAACAGGTATATTATCAGCTATGATCATAACATTCATGGCTGCTGATGTAACAAGAACGATGGTTACCTTCTCAAATTATCTAGGCTATTATCTATTCGTTTTAACGTTTGTAACCTATTTTTATATAGTACTAATCAGAAGCTTGCACCATAAGCGCTATGTAGAAAAATATTCCAAAATTTCAGATTTTAAAAATGGTGTTGTATCGTTTTACAAAGGAAACAAAAAGGCGTTGGATTATACCCTGCTAACAGGTGTAGGCATAGGTGTTTCAGCAATGTCATGGCAAGGTTACACATACTTATTAGCCTTGGTTTATATATTTTTGATTGCGCAAGTCCTTATTAACCTATTCAGGGGTGTAGACTCTTTTGATCTGTATGTATCAACTACAATAGCCTATGGCATAGGGTTCTTGATCTCTTTTCCTTACTATTACGGTGTACATTTAATTCCCTACTGGTTTGACTTGCCCTTCTATCTATACTTAGGTGCAACAGTTGTCTTAGGAATAACGGTAGTGATGAGGGACAAGCCATGGTTAATGACTTTAATAGTTGAAGCAATCTTAATAGCAATAGCGGCAGTAACTTTATATTACGTTAAACGGCCATATTTCAATGCAGTAATAACAGGACAAGGTTACTTTGTAAAAACCCAGGTGTATTCAACAGTTGCTGAAGCGCAGGCACCTGATTTTAGTGTATATTTGCTCTCATTCGGTATAGCTACGTTCTTTATGTCTTTTGTGGGATTAATATTGCTAGTATGGAAATATATAAAAAAATTCAGGTATGATCATTTATTGATTATTGTCCTTGGTGTTTTAGGTGCTTACGTAGCAATATCCGCAGGAAAGTTCATATTCTTAGGAACAACCTCCTTTGCCATTTTGTCTGGATATACCCTTTATTTCATGCTTGACCGTGCTAACTTTGAGGAAATGAGAAGAACCTTCCATGGATTCAAAGGTACAGGATTATACGCTATAAAGAAAAGTGTAAAACCCATACATGTCTTGATTGTAATATTCATTGTTTTTATACTGGTAATCCCCAATGTATGGTATTCAATAGATGCATCAATTCCATACCAGTTAGAAAACAAATATAATGCTCAGGTTTATAAAGCGTTACCCTCCTTTTTACATCCACCAGGATATACATTGAACAATAGCACATCATGGTATTTAGGAGCGTTTCCATACAGCGTTGATGAACCCAACCAATATTATCCAGCTGCCTATTTATGGTTAGCGCAACAAGATACGAATTTACCCCCTGCCCAACGGCCTGCATTTATGAGCTGGTGGGATTATGGGTTCCAAGCAGTTGATGAGGGTAAACATCCTGTAGTAGCAGATAACTTCCAAGATGGTTATCAAATAGCAGGATCAGTTTTAATGGCACAGAACCAAAGTTCTGTTATTGCTTTGCTAGCTGCAAGGCTTTTGCAGGGATCATATCAAAACAATGGAAATAAATTGCCAAGCAATGTTGTGTCTATATTAGAAAGGTATAAATTAAATGTATCCTTTGTTGAAAGCATTCTCTCAAACCCCAGTAATTATATAAATACGGTTTTATCAAGGCCTGATATTTATGGCCCATATGCAAGTTATTTACATCCTATGAACGCAGAATATGCAATGCTAAGGGTTTACTTTACTGAACATTTATCCAATAGTTCCCTAGTGTGGTTCTATCATGATATAAGGCAAGCCACAGGATACAATATTCAATATTTTGCAGTAGACAGCAGGATGTTTCCCTTCTCTGGAACCAATACAGGCATATTTTATGCACCTGCTAAATTGTCTGACCAGGTTATGGGCGGGCAAGGTGGTTCCATACCAATTGATTATTACAATATATTGGCTGTTAGCAATCTCGGCGTAACTTATCCCCTTAATGCTGTTCCACCAAACGTACAGATAGTAAATTACCAGATCCAATATGAACCCATGTTTTACAACTCATTTTTATACAAAGAGTTTGTAGGATATGATGGTTCACAATTAGGATTAACGCAGGGCATACCTACCTTGTCCTCCTCAATGTCTTCTTATCAACCAGAACCAGGATGGAACATGACCCATTTTGAATTAGTGTATAGAACCGCTTATTGGAACCCTTATAAAGATTACCAAAATCATTCTAATGCATGGACTGCAGTGAGTTATCAGCAGGCATTAAAATACGAAATTGAGGGCAAAGGTACAAGTGATCTAAGCGGACAGTCTTACCTTTATAACGGCGTATCAATTTTAGAATATTATGATGGTGCATATGTAAATGGCACCGTAACCTTGCCCAATGGTGCCCCTGTCAGCAATATTCGTGTTACTGTACTTGACCAATTCCAAATACCCCACAAAACTACACTTACTAACAGTAAGGGTCAATACAGCCTTATTGTTCCACCAGGAAATGATACTATTGTAGTATCATCTGGTGGCAGTTACAATCCACTAACACAGCTTGAAGCTACAATATTGAATAAAACCTTCTTATATGTGAGCAATTCTCAAGCAATGAGGATTGGGCAATACAACATCACCAACAATGTAGTTATTCCTGCATCCTCAATGCATGGATTGATGTATTTCAATGATGCAAACGAGCTCAGTTATAACAGCACAGTGGATGTACCAATAAAAAATGCAATGATACATATATTCAACTCAAGTGATGGTATTTCTTATTACACCAACACCACTATTGACGGAAGTTTCAACATTCCAGATATGTTGCCATATAAATACAGCCTCGCAGCCAAAATAGATGACCAAATTATAAGAATGGGCAATGTAACAGTGCCATTTAATCAAAGTTATTTATATAACATACCAGTTACTCCTTCCCACATATCTGGTGTAGTATTATATAAAAACAATACTGTAAATGGTGTACGGGTACATCTTACATCTCCCAGTGGCTATAGTGTAACCACAACCACTAATTCAACTGGATATTTCTCATTTGTAAATATTGTTGGGAGTGCATCATATTATAATATATCTGCCATATACAAAAATTATTACAGCATACAAGAACCTATTTACCTAGGATATGGAAAAAACATCACCAATTATAATATCTCTTTATATCCTTCCTCTAAAATCTCTTTTGAGGTTTATTATGGTGGAGTCCAGGTTCCATATGCATATATAAGGGTAGAATCCATAAACTTGACCCAAGATTGGCTAATACAAGGTAGTTCAGGAAATTTGATATTGCCAATAGGAAATTATGTTGCATATGCGTATTCCTACATAAATGGAGAAGTATATACATCTCTATTAACGTTTAATACTGCAACGCAATCAGTAATAAAAATAAATCTCTATAAATCAGCTGTTGTTTATGGAACATTATATCAAGGGTCTTTGAAAAATTATCAATCTTCATTACCTATATTGGTTAGCACTAATTCGTTATCAATAGAATTTTATTCAAACACTACTGGATTTTATTCTATATGGCTACCAATTGGAAAGTATTCTTTAAAAATACTACACGGTAGTACAGTTTCCTCATTGGTAGGAATATACAATATAAACTTAAACGAAAGTACTCAGTTGAATATCAATATGTCATCAGGAATATCATTGCCATTCAAAGTAACATGGAATTCAAAAAACGAATCGAATGCACTAAGGGCATATATTAATATAACTTACCAAAATGGCAATGCCGATTACATAACCAATTTCTCTGGAATTTCAACAGTGGGATTGCCATTAAGTAATTATTATAATATTTCAGTTTCATCATATGGCTTCCAAACATACAATGAAAATGTTTCTTTCACTCAACTTTCATTAAACAAATATATGAACATTACATTAATACCTATGGCTTCAAATGTAAGCATAACAACCAATATCCAGAACAAAGAAATTTATTATTCTATACAGTCCATAAAAGGTTACCCCTACAACAAAACAATGATTGCAGGGCAATCTTATAATGTCCAATTATTCCCTGGTGTGTATAAGATATATTCTTATACCTCCCAAAATATTACAAACCCAAATGTTATATTGATGTCCAACGTTAGTAGGTTGGCTATACCAATAGGCACACACAATGCTAACTTGTCATTGAACCTTATTAAATTTGTTGGAGTGCATATATCTATAGGATCAAAAGCAACTAATGGTGCAATTATATTCAATGGCATAACAAACAAAACAGTTACCATGAACAATACTGAATCTATTTATACAGAATTAATCCCAGGAAAATACAATGCCTACATATATGCTAATTTAGTTAATGGTATGAGTGCCTCTATAATTACTAATATCTCTGTATCAGACAACCAATTCAATTTTGTATTCAATGCAACTAATTATCCTGCCTCTATAGTAAATGCTAAAATAATAGGCAATTCTTACAATAAAGTTATTAATGTAACAATACAAACAACCTCTGGTGTGAACTTTTCCATGAGTTCTACAAATAACTTTACTATGTTGCTTCCAATTAACCAAATGTTCTATGTAAAAGTGAATCAAACTGTAATAATAAACAACACCTATGAAGTTTTATATACATACAATGGAGAATTATCAACCTCTACTGGTGTAATGGAATACACTATCGTTTTACACACAACTATGGTAAAGCAAAAGGTTACACTATCCCTTAATCCTCAATTAAACAATCCAGGGAACGGATATGTTAACATATCTATATCTAATACTACCAACATACTATACAGTTATCCAATACATGGCAACAAAAAATCCATATACCTTTTGCCTGGATTATATAACATATATTTAACAGAAACTTCTGGAATATACACATATGTAAACATTTCCAAAATATATGTGAGTTATAGCAACTACTCATTTAATCTTACTCCTGAAATGGGATGGAAGGCAATCCTAAATGTAAAAGCACCTGTAAACTCTTCTAATACGTTAATCAATTCTATATTTAAAACTGAAAATATTACAATCCCTTTCAATCTAACAAGTGGGTACAATTCTCTGTACCTGCCAAATGGCATTTACAATGTGAGTTTAAATATGTCCAATTACGAATATAACCAAATGGTAAAATACAATGCATACCAAAACTTATCTATAAATAACCATACTACAACTGATTATATATCATTAAATAGAGTGGCCGTTTACGGGTTATCTATACATGGATATACCAACAACTACATATACGTTAAACCAGGTTCTACATTCTCATATTCATTTAGGCTTATGAATACAGGAAATGTCCCCTCTGAGTATTCCTTCAATGGTGTTCCTGCAGGATGGGGATTCAAATTTTCACCTTCAACGGTATTCCTTAACTGGATAGGTACTAATTCTACAATGGTTAATGTGTTGGTTACCGTTCCAAAAGATGCACAGGTCCAACATCCGCAGGTAATGATAATTGCTAATTCCTTAAATTCAAGTGTTTCAGCAAGTGCTATGTTAAATGTAAACATTGAGCCAATATACAATTTCACAGTATCTATAATCACCAACCAAATATCCTACAATGGCGGTGCAATTACAATTCCATTCTATATAAACAATAATGGAAATACATATGATAATTATAGTATTTCATTGGTAGATTCTTCAATTGTGTTAAACAACGGATGGAATTATTCTTTTGATCTTAAAGGAACATCTGAATATACTGGATATTTAAGCAGTGGCAGCAACCAAACGTATAATTTAAAATTAATGCCCTTAGTAAAGAAGCCAACACTGCCAAGCGATATCATAATAGGGGTGCAATCTACAAAAGAGCCATCACTAGTCCATTATGCTGCCTCACCCTTAAAAGTGAGTTATATTTCTCTCAATACAAGCGCTAAAGTTACAGCACCATTTATCGGTGCACCGCCCTCTCCACCAAATTATACTCTATACGTATGGGTAGCGGTAGCGGCAGTTATTGTTATAATTGCAATAATTAGTGCTAATACATGGAGGTCGATAAAACGAAAAAGATTTTATTAATTATATTAGTAGGGCTATTGTTCACAACTGCATTGTATATTTTGCCTAACAATGGATCAGCAAAGGTATACCCAAACGTATCCGTCGTTATTACTGGTTCAAATATAATTGCTTTAAATTCAACTTCGTCATATCAAATTGCTGTATCTGGTGGCCCAGCTATAGATGGAGGAACCTATCAATATCATGCATATTTGCAAGGCAATAATGTTTCATCAAATGCTGTATCTCCATCAAATGGAACCTCTTTATCAGGAAAATTCTATATCAATATTACCTCCCCTGCACAAATTGAAAACATTGAACTTATAGTTACTGCCAATTCCACTTTAGGCAATGTAACCATGCATGGAAAACAAACAATGGTCATCAGTGTAATACATCCAATGTCTATAACAGGCACTATTTACAATAATGGTAACGTTACATTAAATAATATCAACATAAAATTCTATCTAGACAACACCTATATAGGCAATATAACAATAAGCAAAATAGGTCCAAAGCAAAACTATACATTCACCTATAATTATACTATCCAGTCTTTGCCATCTGGTTATCATACAATAAAAATGCAAATTGTCAATGGTTATAACTTGGTGTTATTTTCGAACAATTTGAACTATAATACAGTGACTTTTTATGTGCCAGGCCCTGCTCCCAATTATACTATATGGTATGAAGCAACAGCAATTGTATTAATTATAGTAGTAATATTAATATTATTAATATACTTTACAAGTAAAAGAAACAAACCCAAGAAAAAATGGTAAAATAAAAGAGGTGTAAAATGGTTAAAAAGGTTAATATATGTTCATCCTGTGGTATGCCACTTAAAGGGGAAGGTTATACATATTTTATATGCCCTAATTGTGGAAAAAGTGAAATAGGAAGATGTGCCAGTTGTAGAGAAAAAGGTGTAGAATATACATGTCCAACATGTAATTTCAAGGGGCCATAAAAATGGGTCAAGTTTCCATTACCTACCAAATACTCCCTGGAGATACAGATACTGATGTCCAACAGATTGCAGATGCAGCAAAGTCTATCTCTGAACAGGAAGGGTTAAAAGTTAGAGGCTACCAGATTGTAGATATAGCCTTCGGTATAAAAGGCGTGTTGATAAACATCATAATGCCTGACCAAGGAGATATAAGCGAAAAAATTGAAAAGCTTTTTGCAAAAATCCCTAAAGTGGAAAGTGTAGAAGTTTACGATCAGACATTAATATGACGCTTTAAAACCTCTTTCTCAATTTCTGATACTACTTTATCCAAACCTTCTAATTTAAGTGAGGATATCTTCAACCTATTGTTATCCCTTTTATATAAATCCGATTTGGATTCAACTTCTATAAATGAAATGTTGCTATACTTGTTTTTCAGGTAATTTAACAACCTCTCCTGTTCTTCTATATCCCATCCACATGTCCCTGTAGGATCTAAAATAAAAAGCATAATTGGTGAAAGGTTTTCAATAGCAGCAAAAGTAATATCTTCTAATTTATTATGAACGACTTTGTCTATAATTCCAGGTGCATCCAATATTTGTATTTTAATCCCCCTTTTTATTACTATATGCCCAAGTTGCAATCGTTTGGTTGTAAAAGCATAATCTCCTACTTCTGGTTTTGTTGTAGATACTTTCCCAATAAACATTGATTTTCCAACGTTAGGGTATCCCACAACAAGCACAATAGGATCATTTTTAGATATGTTAGGTATCTGCCTAAAAACTGCAATTGCTTTGTTAACAACTTCAAAATATGGATCATACTCATTGATCAAAGCTTTAATTCTACCGAAATAGCTTGATAATCTGAAATTTTTGTTTTTAACTGTTTCTGAACCAATTAATTTTATTTTTTTGTTTAACCATGATAATCTTCGCAATGAATTCCTAACATTGTCTACACCCACTTCTATTTCCAATATACTCTTGTATAATGGATCCATATGATCTATTGACGGGAATTCTTTGATGAAGGTATCTATCTTGCTTGTTATCGTATTGCTAAAGGCATGATACTTCGCCATTTTTTTTCTATTCATGTAATTCTGCCCTTTTTTGTAAGGCACAGTAACTCTGTCCACATTGTTAAAAGCCTTTTCAAGCAATGGCTTAGAATCAAGATAATTATACTTCATTACTTTGGGAAGGTTATTCTCTTTAATCTCATCTAAATCATTCATCATAATTATATCTTTAATAATACCTATAACTAAAAAAAGTTTGTTAAAGTTAACTGATATTTGTTCTAAAAATTTATTACCTAACACAGCATACATGTAAATGGTGTAATTATTATGAACGAAAGTATTTTGGAACATACTATAAACCAGGCGCTTAAGCATAATCCCTCTTTTGCTTCTGTAAGAGGTGAAACACACAAACTTTCACATTATTTGCTTAAGAACGGGGTAATTGAAGCAGTATCTAGTTCAGTAGAAAGTGGATATAACGTAAAAATGCTATTGAATGGTGCACTTTCTTTTTCATCTACAAATATCTGGTCTAAAGAGGAAGCAGAATCTATTGTTTCTAGTGCCACAAAGCAGGCAAAAAATACCAAAAGGGCAAGCAAAATAGATTTTGGTGTAGAAAAAGGTATAAAAGATGCATGGAAAGTAGAAGAAAAAAAAGCATTGCGCAATACTGATGAATCAGAAATAATAAAAAGGTTAGAGGGTATTGACAAGGCTTTGTCAGATCTAAAACTAAAAATTCCAGGTAGGATTTTCTCTTTTGGAATAGATGAAACTGAAAAAATCATAATGAATTCAGAAGGAAGCATCATCAAGGCAAATTATACAAAAATAAGCTTACATTCTTTCATAACGATAATGGAAAACAACAAAAGCAAACAATTTTATAAAATGTATGGACATACAGGTGGTTTAGAAGCCTTCGATGAATGGCATGTTGAGGATGATCTAAAAAATGAGTGCCTAGTGCAGAAAAAAATAATTTATGAAGGAGTATCCTTAGAACCAGGCAAATACACAATTATATGTGGCCCGGAGGTAGCTGGTATTACAGCACATGAATCATCTGGCCATCCAATGGAAGCGGATAGGATTTTGGGAAGGGAACTAAGCCAAGCTGGAGGTTCTTTTGTCACAATAGATAGCATAGGCAATACAATAGGAAGTGAATACGCAACAGTAGTTGATGATCCAACGATCCCTAACAGTTATGGCTATTTTAAATATGATGATGAAGGCACCAAAGCTCAAAAAAAATATTTGTACAAAAATGGAAAAATAAATGAATTCTTGCAAAATAGAGAAAGTGCATCTAAGAGCTCTATGAAAACAAATGGGTCATCAAGGGCAGAATCCTACGATGTTGAGGATATTGTTAGAATGAGCAATACTTATATAGAACCAGGGGACTGGAGTAAAGAAGAATTGATCAAAGAGGTTAAAAAAGGTGTTTACATGAAATCATTTACTGAATGGAACATTGATGACAAAAGATTTAACCAAAAATATGTTGCTAGGGAAGCTTATTTAATTGTTAACGGTGAAATTAAGCAACCTTTGAACAGGTGTGTCCTAGAAATATCAACTCCTAATTACTGGAAATCTATTACAGCATCTTCAAAAGAACTGGAATGGTCTGCAGCTACATGTGGAAAAGGTGATCCTGAACAAGGTGTGCCAGTATTTACAGGTGGGCCTACCATAAGGCTTGAAGGGGTGTATCTATATGAATGAAAAAAATTACGAAGATTTATGTGAAAAATATGTAAATTATGCTACAAAAAAAGGTGTAGAAGATGTTATCGCCTTGATTGAGGAAACAAACGATATGCAAGTGAGGTTCAGCAACAATGATATTGATATTATAAATAATTGGCATTCCTTAAATACAAGTGTTTACCTAAGCAAAGATGACAAGCAAATTATTACTGAACTAGAAGGGAATGAAAGTGGGAAAATAGAAAACAAAATAGATGAAGCAATTAAAAAGCTATCAATTATTCCTAAAAATGAAAATTATGGTGGCATTGCAAAAGGTGAAAAGAAGTATAGGCCTTATTACTATAGCAAAGACATAGAAGACATCCAAAACCTTGTTGATGTGGTAAGGGCAGCTATAAATTCCGCTCTTAACGAAGGTGCTAAATCCGTAGCAGGAACATTCTATGTGTACAATACAACAAGATACCTGCACTCTTCCGCAGGCCCCCATGGAAAGGACAAGTCAAACGCTGTTACTTTATCAGTAAGGGCTTTTATGAACCCTGAATCTTCTGGACATTGGGTCTCTGCCCAACCACAATTATCTATGCTAAAACCAGAAGAAGTTGGGGAAAAAGCTGCTCAAATTGCTAAAGATTATAAAAATCCAAAAGAAGGGAAAGAAGGTATATATGACCTCATTTTAGCACCTCTTTTCGGTGGAAGCTTGGTTTCAAATTTAGCGTCTATGACCTCTGCTTTTTGGGCAGAGGCAGGGCAATCAATATTTTCTAACAAATTGAATGAAAAAGTAGCACCAGATTTTGTAACGATGTATGATTACGCAGATGACAATGCAATAAGCAGAAGAATTTTTGATGACGAAGGGTCTCCGATAAAAAAAACCATATGGTTAGACAAAGGGGTTTACAAAACTCATCTACACAATACAACAACCGCAAAAAAATATAATGTTGAAACCACATCAAATGCCGGATTAATTGACCCAAGCCCCTTTTTTACTTATGTAGAACCAGGAGATAGCTCTCTTGAAGAAATGATCGCAGAAACAAAACACGGATTATATATGGTTAATACATGGTACAGTAGATACACCAACATGTATACAGGTGAATTTTCAACAATCCCTAGAGATGCAATATTCCTCATAGAAAATGGGCAAATAAAAGAATCCTATAAAGGAATAAGAGTAAGCGACAACATTTCTAACATGCTAAAAAATATAAACATGCTATCCAAAGACAGATATCAAGTGGAATGGTGGGGTGAAGTAGAAATACCTTGTACAGTTCCATACATGAAAATCAATAATGTTAGAATTACTAAATCCCAATAAACCTTTTTAAATCGATTTTTTATTATTGAAAAACTTTAAAAGGATATAACATCATATTACAATGGGCTTGTGGGGTAGTCTGGACATCCTTTTGGCCTTCGATTTACTTCAAGATGAAAGCCAGTGACCCGGGTTCAAAAATATTGAAAATCCCGGCAAGCCCGTGCCCATAAGATAGGCTTTTGAATAATACAAGTAACATTTGTGTTTTCTGAACTATTTCATACATTCGTTTGAAAATAGATAGTGTGTCAATATTGCTGTAATTTTAGAATGTTTATGCACAAATCTTTTGAATTTACAGCAAATTCAATACACTATCTGAAAATTTTTCATTTAATGTAAAGCCAATAAAACATATGCACAAATATATTCAATACAACAAAAAACTAAGATTAGATATAATAAGCGATTTCCAATTACCTAAAATAGGGGAATTTATCGTTTTTACCTTATAAAAAAAATTATTCAATAAAAAATTAAATTGTTTTACCTATATTGAATCCTCCCCTAATGGCATCTATAATCTTCCCTGGTTTGGATGCATCTCCTATGATATATGATTCGTATTTAGTACGTAACCTGTCATATAAAGTATAATCTGGCAATATCCCAAAGGAATTGATGAAATAATCCATTTGAATCTCTTTATCTTTTATAAAAACAGAACGGTCAGTGATCTCATTTACTGGGGAGTTAATAAAATAATCGATTTTATGTTCCTCTAGTTTTCTTAAAAGATAATTCCTGCTTATGTTTTCTACTTCCATGGCAAGTGCTGGTAACATTTCTATTATTGTTACATGATTCCCTCTTTCAGAAAGATAAATGGCAGTTTCGCATCCCACCATACCACCACCTCCTACAACAACATTTTTATTAGCAATGTTAATATTTCCATCTAAAATTTGTTTTGCCAATACAACATTCTTATTGTTGATCCCTTTTATAGGTGGAACATTGGGTTTTCCTGAAGAAGCAACAATAATAGAATCTGGTTTAAATTCGTCAATCATGCCTAAATTGTCTAAAGTTACTTCTACATTATATTTTATAGAAATATTGTTCTTTTTGACCATATATCTATAATATTCTATTAACCAGTTTAATTTGTCCTTTCCTGGAGGGGCAGAAGCAATTTTAAGAGTGCCACCCAAATCATTATCCTTTTCCCAAATCTCTACAATATGCCCTCTCTTTTTTGCAATTATTGCTGCTTCTAACCCTCCAACTCCAGCACCTATTATAAGTATCTTTTTTGGAATAACCGTTGGAGTAATAAGTTCATCACTTTCTAGTTTTCCAACAAGTGGATTTACCCCACACCTTATTGCAGTGCCCTCATCATGCCTAGCCTTTATGCATTCACTGCATCCTATGCACCTCTTTATTTCGTCTACTTTCCCATTTTCTGCTTTTGTGGGCCAGTCAGGATCTGCAATCAAAGTCCTGCCAAGTGCTACTAAATCAGCTTTGTTGGAAGATAAAATCTCTTCAGCAAAAGAGGGATTTCTTATTACACCTACGGCAATAACTGGTTTTTTTATATTGCTGTTCTTCAAAGATTCAGCTAAATATACCCTCCACCCTTCCTGATATTCTATTGGCTCCAATCTTTTTTCAGGAATGCCAAATCCCACATCAGCATGCAAAAGATTATACCCCATTTCATCCAATAATTTTGCTATTTTCACACCCTCCTCTAGTGTTATGCCATTATCCACGAAATCTACAACTGGTACCCTTATACTAACCAGAAAATTCTGGCCGCATAGCTTTCTGATTTCGTCAATAATCATTTTTGCTATTCTAGCACGATTTTCCAGTGTAACTCCAAATCTGTCGGTACGTTTGTTAGAATATACAGATAAAAACTGGTTTATTAACAATCCATGAGCTGCTTCTATTTCTACACCATCAAAATTAGCAATTTTTGCCCTTAAAGCTGCTTTTGCAAATTTCTGAACTATGTTATCAATATCTTCCTCTGTAAGTTCTTTTACATCATGTTTATCTTTTCTTATTGGCACATTAGAGGGTGCTAGAGGTAAAGTGCCCCCATTAACATTTAATTCAGCCATTATGCCAGGATGGGCTAGTTCCATAAATACGTAACTATTATACGAATGTATAGAATAAGCAATCCGGCTCAAACCAGGTATAAACGAATCCTCATCAACTCTTGGTTGTGTAGCACCACTTCTACCATCAGGGTAAGAAATGCACATATTTTCAAGTGTAATTATAGAAGCACCACCTTTTGCCCTTCGTGTATAATGATATACCATTTCAGGAGTCACATTCCCATAGCTATCTGCAAAGTTGGTTGATATCGGTGGAAAAATAATGCGATTTTTTAACGTTAAGTTTCCAACCTTAAAATCTGAAAATAACTTTTTAAAAGGCATAAAAACACCTAATATAGTATTTCTAAATCGATATTTGTTTTTTATCCTAAAAAAGGAACTAAAAAGTTACAATTTTTAGATGGTATTTAATATTAAAGTATCAATAAATGTCCTGTTAAACAAGAAAAACAGAATATAAACGCAAAACAAAAAAGTTTTTTTAAAAATTTTACTTGTATTTATAATGCTTAACTAACTAGAAATTTGTTTGATGGCTTGTTCCATTTCTTTGTATACCTTGCTTAAATCCATTTTAGAAGGTACTGATACACAAAGCAAAAGTTTCTTTCCAGCGCTCATAATTACAAGTGTAAGGTCTGTCGATTCTATAGTTATTTTGTTTGGAGCAGTTTTTGTAAATTCTGAGGTTGCAGTAACTGCTGCACCTAAAATGGTTGCAGCCATTATTGAAAAAGTTTCAGAATAAACCCCTGATGGCACTTCTCCTGCTAACATTAGGCCATCTCTACTCACAATTACCACAGATAAAGCATTAAGCTTATCCATTAAATTTTTAACCACATCACTAAATTTTACGTCCGGCATATCACAACCCTCCTTAAGTACTTATTTCTACCTTAAATAAGCATCTTTCATTTCCCATGCTCACACATTCGCTTTCTATGCAATGGACTTTCTTATGATAATGCGTCTCATACACCTCTTTGATGATCCCCCTAAGGCGATGGCATGTAGCTATACCTGCATTTGGAATGTGCTCAAAAGACCCTTTTACCTCCACATCATATTCACCAAAAGAAATATCTTCTACCCAACCAGATTCAATAAGTATTTTTTTAACATTGCCAAAAAAATCCCCGTTGTTCTTAAGTGCCTCTTTAACTATACGCGCGCCATAAACACTGCCTTCCCTAAAAAATAATCCATGACAAGCATGTGACATAACACTTTCGTATAGCTTTGTAACATCTGCCAAATCTTCTTGTAAAATTTTTACATAACGCATAAACAACCTTAATCCTTTGGAATATAAAAATTTTATTAAAACAATTAATAGATTTTGAAATGAATATTTTCAAAAACAATTTTTATTATCTATATGCATAGGTAAATAAAATAAATTTAAATATGCGTATGGTGATGTATGATCAATAATGATTTGAGGTGTAAAAATGGTTAAATGTAATGTATGTGGTGGAGAACTTAAGATATATAGTGACAATTCTGGATATTGTCCAACATGCCAGAAAGCGATATACGATGTAACTGGACTTAGCGTACCAAGTGTAAATAAATTAATCCTTGCATCGATAAACAGCCAATCTCAAAATAATGTATCTCAAATAAAATCTAAATATGTTCCATCCTTAATCAATGTAAATTCTATCAAAGATATTAATACTGGCATTAAAGTAAATCCAAGCACAAAAAAATTGCCTACAATAATCAAAGCATATTCTTCTGAACAAGCAAAATCTTTAGGGATTTTATCAAGTGTGCCTACACCCTCAATTAATACCAACAAAAAATTCTCAATAGACGACATATCTTTTGGAACTCCTGGGGAAGCAGGATATTGCCACTCTTGCCATGCAGGATTGGTAAAAGGTGGAAGGTACTGCCCAAGTTGCGGAGAAGCCCAGTGGTAAAGAGGGAACCAAAGTGTTACCTGTCCCTAAAAAATTTTTCGTTACTTCTGGTAAGGGGATTAATACAGTATCTGAATTAAACGCATTTGACCTTGCTTTAATGGATGCAGGTATTGATCAGCAAAACCTAGTAACAGTTTCTTCTATTTTGCCAAACGGTATTAAGCAAGTATCCAGAAGGCCATTGCCTAGAGGCGCAATAACCCACTGTGTATTAGCCCAGCAGAGGGGTGGAGAAGGCGAAATGATTTCCGCTGGAATCGCATATGCTTTTATTAAAGACCAAGATGGTGGATTTGTGGCGGAAGGCCATATTCATGGAACACAGAAAAGCTTGAAAGAGTTCCTAAAATGGCGTATGGAAGAGATGGCAGAGTTGAGGAATGTAGAATTAGCAACGATCTATTACAAAACTGAAGAGTTATCTATACCAATGGATAACTACGGTGTATGCGTAGCAGCATGTGTTTTCCTCTTTTAAACCCTTTATTTATATGAAAAACAATATAAGGATTTTTGCTATCGATGATTCTCCTTTTAAATTTTCTGATAAAGAAACATACGCAGTAGGTGTTATCTGCAGGATACCTACTTATATTGAAGGGGTAAATATTTTTAGTGTTGATGTAGATGGCAACGATTCCACAGAAAAAATAATAGAGGTTGTAAACCAAAGCAGATTTAAAGAAAACATAAAAGCTATTATTATCAATGGAGTTGCATTAGCTGGTTTCAACGTTGTAGATATCGCTTCAATATACACTAAAACAAACATTCCTGTAGTAACAGTGTCTAGAAAAATACCTGATATGCCCAATATAAAAGAAACGTTAGGGAAAAAATTCACTGATTGGATAGATAAGTGGTACCTTATTGAAAAAAACGAAATTCATATATTAGAAAGAGGGACACACAAATTATCCTATTCTTATATAGGCATAGAGAAAAAAAACGCAGAACTCCTTATAGAAAAATCAATCTACAAAGGCAATTACCCTGAAGCCCTTAGAATTGCCCATATAATTGCTAGTGCAATAAAAAAAGGGGAAAGTAAAGGGAAAGCCTAGCTTTGTCCAACTTGCTTAGGCGTTTCTTCAAAGTTTATCTTTACTTCTTGTGGTTTCTGTTCGCTTTTTTCTGTTAAATGCGCTATGTTGATCTCCAACATCCTATTTGCAATCTTCATCATGGAAATATAGTTATTCATGCCACATTCAAAAAGTTCTGGTTTTATAGCATGCTCCTTGCCTATTTTTTCTAGTGTATTTGCAGTTTTACTATACATGCTAGACATTTCACTCATTATAACTGGATCTTTAAGCACTTTACTAGCAAAACCAATCATGCCAAAAGTAGCAGCGTTGCAAAATTTCAATTGCCTTTCAACCATCTCTTTTATCATTTTCAAACCCAAATACTATATTGAGATGATCATTTTTATATTTTGCCTCTACTATGGTTGCGTTATACAACGAAATAGGTAAAGCAATAGTGCCCTTGTAAGTGCCTACTGTTACGTAAAGCATATCTTTATCTGTAAATGCCTCAATCTTTGCTTTTGAATCTAAGAAAGGTATCAACATAGAGATTGTTACTTTGGATTTTTCTTCAATAAACTTAATAGGCTTCTCTTTTGTATATATCTCCGTTGGATCAGAATCCCCAAAAATATCCTTTCCTATCTTTTTTAATGAATCTGCCCCTATAATCTCTTTATTATACACAGGAGCAAAAAATTTTTTGATTGTGGGGAAAGAGTTATCAATTACATGAAGATTTTCAATATGCTCTTTTACAGTATCTGTAAAATAATCACTACCTTTGTTTTCTTTCATTATTTTGTTTATAATAAGCCCTTCTACAGTCATGTTGTAAAGCGATAGATATGTAAATGCCCTCTGGGTTTCGTTTATTACCATTTTTTCAGGATTCACTACAAGCCTTACAGTTGTATTCTCATCCGCAAGTATGTTCTGGATCGATTTAAAGTAAACATAGATCTGCTCCATTGAGTTTATTACCTCATCTTCTGGAAGTGGTGTTTTTACAAATTTTCCTACGGTAGCTCTACCCACTTTTATAAAATATTTGTTTAATTTGAAAAGGCGTGTAAAATACCATTCTACAACATTGGGGAAACTCAACAACCTCATAGTATCTGCAGTAGGTGCAGTATCAACTACAATAACCTCATATTCGTTCTTTCTAGTGTACCTTTCTATATTGAAAAGAGCCGCTATTAGGTCCATTCCAGGAAAAACAGCCATCTCCTTCGCTTTTAAATCTGATAAACCAAAAGAAGAAAATAGCAAACTTAAATAGTTAGCAACCTCTTTCCAATGGGTTTCTATTTCATAATTCACATCTATTTCCTGTGCCCATAAATTTGGGTAAATCTCTGTAGGATAAGGGTATATTACTTTCTCTAAAGAATCTGATGTAGAATGGGCACTATCAGTAGACATGATCAATGTTTTTTTTCCAGCTTCAGCAGATAAAATAGCAGTGGAAGCAGAAATAGTGGTTTTTCCCACACCACCTTTACCAGTATAAAAAATTATTCTCATTTAAATGCACCAAAATACATACACAATTGCCATTAATAAAAACTTTTCAAAAAATTTTATCAATTACATCTTCTTGAACAATTCTGTTTTCACTTATAATTGAATTTTCAATTTTAACGTTATTGCCTATTTTAACGTAATCCATAAGAATGCTATTTTTTATATTTACGTTATCCCCAATCTGCACATGATTTGAAATTGAGACATAAGGGCCAATATCACAATTATTGCCTATCCTCAAATCGTTTCCTTTTACCACAGTATTTTTAATATCACTATTTTCAGAAAGAAGTTTACTTTTAATGACCAATTTGTTGGCTTCTAAAAACCGTGGCAATGTACCAGCATCTATCCAGAAACCATCAAAAGAAAATCCATAAACATTACCCTCTTTAACGATTGTAGGGAAAACCTCCCTCTCTATGCTCACAACCTCTTTATCTGGTAAATATTTCAATACATCTGGGCTAAAAATGTATATTCCTGCATTGATAAAAGAATCACTTTTTTCATTTGGCTTTTCCACGAAGTCTGTAATTTTATAATTTTCTGTTAGTGTAACTTTGCCAAAAGAAGTGGGATCATCAACCTTCCACAAAGCAATAGTTGCTAGTGCCTTCTTTTTTATGTGGTATTTTACCATCTCATCTACATTCAAAGAGGATATAACATCACCGTTAAAAACAACAAAATCTTCAGTTAGCTTATCCTTGATATGCCTTAAAGCACCACCTGTTCCCAAAGGCTTATCCTCTTTAACAATATTATACGCATATCTCCTAGGATGTTTAGAAAAATAATTTTCTATTTTATGAGAAAGGTGATGAACCGTGAAATATACATTTTCAACACTATTCGGTATCTTTTCAAGGACATATTCGATCATTGGTATATTAGCAATAGGCATAAGCGGTTTAGGGCACGTATCTGTAGAAGGCATAAGCCTGCTACCCCTGCCACCAGCTAGTATTACGGCACTTTTTATCATGGCACAACATCCATGGCATTACAATGCACTAATACTAACTATGTTGTTACCTCTAATTATAACCGTACCAATCCTTTTTCTAGTTTTATCTGCAAGTTCTTCTTCTGTTTCGTCAACAACAAGGTTCATAAATTCATCGAACCCGGCCAACTTCCCTGTAAGCAACCGGCCATCCTTAAGTACTAAAGACACCTGCTTGTCCAACGATTTTTCCAATAACGAAATAGGCAACAAAACCATGTATATCCCCACAATACTTAGATGCATTACATAATTAACAGTATATCTATTTTTCTATAGATTGTAGCATAAACATTTTAAATTCAGTATCGATATAAGGTAAAGAGGCATTCAAAAAAGTTATATGCAAGTGCGTATATTGAAGGTATCTGTAAATGATAATAAGGCAACCAATTGTAAGTGTTTTAGGTCATGTGGATCATGGAAAGACCACATTGCTTGATAAAATCAGGAACACTGGCATTGCTGCAAAGGAACCTGGAGGCATTACCCAGCAAATAGGTGCAACTGAAATAAGTGTAGATGTAATTGCATCTTTATGCAAAAATTTAATCAAAAAAGAAAATATATCCATCCCCGGTTTTTTGTTTATAGATACACCTGGACACAAAGCTTTTTCCAATTTAAGGCATCGTGGTGGATCCCTTGCAGATATAGTTATTCTGGTTATTGATATCACTTCTGGAATACAACCACAAACCATAGAGTCAATTGAAATTTTAAAGACCTACAGAACCCCTTTTGTAATTGTAGCTAACAAAATTGATACGATATCTGGTTGGATAAGTGTTCCATATGGGTCTTTCCTTTTGAATATAAAAAACCAACTAGAATCTACCTTGGAAACCCTCGATACTAAGATATATGAACTTATAGAGCAATTATCCAATATAGGGATAAACGCAGATAGGTTTGATAGGGTATCTGATTTTTCCTCTAGTTTTGCTATTATCCCAACTTCTGCAAAGACTGGAGAAGGTATCCCAGATTTGCTCACAGTCCTTGTGGGGTTATCACAAAAATACCTAAAAAAAGATCTCGTTATTGATCAAAGCAAAAACGGTGAAGCGGCAATAATTGAAGTATCAGAAGACCAGAAAACAGGAAAATGGATGGATATAATATTATACAATGGTATATTATCGGTTGGAAATACTGTTATTGTATCTAAAAAAGAAGGATATTACCAGAGTACAGTTAAAAGTATAATGAAGAATGTGCAACATGGCAAAAATCAGTCTCTTAAACCCGTTAAGCAAGTTTCGGCTGCAGCAGGTGTTCGCGTGGTATTGAATGAAATGAGTGATATTGTACCTGGAGGATATATGCTTATTATACATGAAAAAATAAATGATGATTCTATATACAAAAAATTCGAAGAGGTTACCAAAGTCAATATTACCACAGAGAAAGAAGGCATTTTAATAAAAACTGATAGTATAGGTGCATTAGAGGCACTAGCAATAGAATGCAAAGAGTCCAATATAAACATAAGCAACGCCGAAATAGGTGAAGTTACAAAATCAAATGTTGTAAATATTTCCCAAATGAAAAAAATTGAACACAGATGCATTTTGGCTTTCAAGGTAAGTGTATCATCTGATGCCCAGGAGGAAGCAAGAAAGCGATACGTAAAAATAATACAGGGAAACATTATTTATGACCTCATAAAAAAATATTCTGAATGGACTGCTATTTCCTTCAAAGAACTAGAAGAAGCAGTAAGAAAGCAATGCACTAATCCTGTTATTATCCAAGTTTTGCCCAATTTTATATACAGAAAATCCAAGCCAGCTATAGTAGGAATCAAGGTTATTAAAGGAACCTTATACAAAAATACTCCCTTATTAAATGAAAATGGCGATCCAATAGGTAAAATAGAAAGTTTACAAAAAGAAAAAGAAAGTTTGGATACTGCCAAAGAAGGCAGTGAAATCGCAGTTGCAATAAGCGATGCAATATACAACAAAAATCTGTTTGAAAATGATTTTTATTATTCGAATTTGTCTTTAACTGACATCAAAACACTTAGAGAAGCTAAAATACTAAGCAATGATGAAGAAGAAATAATCAAAAAAATAATCACAATAAAAAGAAAAAAGGATCGGTTCTGGGGGGAATTTTAATGCTTGTAGTTACAGCATTGATATATATTGCCTCCTTCTTTTTGCTCTATTTTATTCCTGGTTTTTTTGTTACAATGGCGGTGTTCGGTAGCATGGATAACATAAGCCCAACCAATGCATTCATATATCTCGTTTTATTGAGCTTTGCAACAAGTATAGGCATCGATATTCTATTAGGAACGTTTTTTTCCTCTCTTTGGTTGATTTTGCCAGGGTATTACCTGTTTACAAGTGAATATATTCTTGGTTCTATTGCTTTAATAATTATAATCTCCTCTATCGTCTGGGTATTTACAAGAAATAGCCATGGTAAAGGGCTACCTATTGATACGGAACCCGAGTTTAAGGAAATCGAAAGCTTAAGGAAAGAATACGATGAAGTTCAAGATATTAATAAAAAACTAGAAATAAAAGAAAAAATATCCGAAAAAATAAAAAATTTAGAAAAAAAATTGTATTGACTTTATTTATAAACAAAAAAACCTCTTCCACTTTTTCGCCCTAGGTAGTGGGCATTTACCATTTTTTTAAGAAGTGGAGATGGCCTATATTTTGGATCGTTATATTCTTTGTAAAGTACATCCATTACATCCAATACAATGTCTAAACCGATCATATCTGCAAGTTCTAATGGACCCATGGGCATGCCTGCACCAGTTTTCATTGCTGTGTCAATATCCTTTGCAGTAGCTACATTTTCATCCAAAGCGAAAACTGCTTCATTGATCATAGGTATAAGCAATCTATTTACAAGGAACCCTGGTACTTCCTTTACTTTTACAGGTACCATTGAGGTTCTATGGTTCTTTAAAGAACCTATAAAATCAAAAATGGCCTTTTCAACATCTGGATTTGTTTGCAATGAAGGCACGATTTCAACCAATGGCAATGTATACGGAGGATTGAAGAAATGGGTAATGATCATGCGTGAAGGGTTTTTAAGGGTTGAAGCCAATGCAGTTATTGAAATGGATGAAGTATTTGAGGATATTATAGCACTTTCTTTTAGTACTTTTTCTACTCCTAACAGCACCTCTTTTTTTAACTCTATTTTTTCAGGCACAGCTTCTATAACCAAATCACATGAAGATAAATCTTCCATTGCCAAAGTAGGGTGAATCCTTCCTAAAACAGCCTCTTTTTCAGAATCCCCAAAAGTTGATTTAATGCTGCTTTTCAATTTGTTTTGTATCTCTTCTGTTACATCAATGCCTAATTTTTTCATATGTTCTATCTCTTTAGGCAATAAAGATTGGTTATACTTTACGAGGCTATCCAAAACCTTTTTTATGTTGTTCATCCCATTGTCTATAAACCTTTGTTCCACATCTTTAAGGACAACCTCAATACCATTGTATGCCATTACTTCTGCTATAGCTGAACCCATTGTACCAGCTCCTAGAACTCCTACTTTCTTTATCATCTCAAACACCTAATAGTAAAATAAAAAGCGACAATAAAACCATTTCTATTTATTTTAAAACAAACATCTAAAATTATTTATTTATATGTAAATGATTGCAGGATATTATAGAGCAAACGCCTATAAAAAATTAAAAAGTTTAATTTTAAAAAGGAGAAATCTCATCAATCAAATCTACATGTGCAAGAAGCATTCTCCTACAACAGTATCTTTTTATCCCTAAATGGTCCAAAGCCTCCTTTTCAGACTCCCCATTGGCTACCCTGCGCACGAATTCTTCGTAAGAAGAACCTATTACTTTTCCACATGAATAGCATCTTACAGGTATAATCATGATATATCACCTATACGATTTCTGCCTCTTTGCAGCAGCACCACGCCCATTGGGTTGCTTAGGCAATTTCCTTCTTATATCATTGACTAATAAATATCTGTTGTATACCTTTATTTTCTCTTCGATTTCTTTGTCATTCAGAAATTCAATGACACCCCTAGAAATAGCAGTTCTTATGGCAGAGGCCTGCCCGCTAACTCCTCCACCTTTTACAGTTACATATATATCCATTGTAGCCCTTTTGTTTCCAATAAGCATTAAAGGTTCCATGATCTTTTCCCTCGATATAAGTGGCTGGTATATTTCTAAAGGTACATGATTTACATATACCCTTCCCCTACCTTCTTTAATAACCACCCTTGCAGTAGCTTCTTTCCTTTTACCACTTGCATTAACTACGCGCACTTAAACTCACCTTGTTTTATTATCAATAACATTAAAACTAGACCCTAGATGCCTAGATATATCTCCTACATAAACATATCTGTACGGTTTATCCTTCTCTTCCATGGGCTTGAGTATGCTATCCTTTGGGTTAAAACCATTCGTCCCAATATATACCTTCAATCTCTTAAAGGCTTCTTTACCATGTGGTTTGTCATATGCAAGCATTCCACGAATTGCACGCCTTACAATCCTATCTGGGGACCTAGGGTAGAAAGGGCCTTTCCTCAATCCGCCTTGACTAAATTTGTGGGTGTACTCTTCAAAGACCGCTTTTTTGCTTCCGCTAATTATAACCTTTTCAGCATTTATAATAACCACTTCTTCCCCAGAGATCAATTTTTTAGCAACTTGTGTAGCCATACGGCCTAAAACCTGGTCAGTGCCATCAATCAATATCATTTTATCCCACCAACTTCACTTTTTTATAATCTGGCTTTGAATCAATCAATTCTTTGTAAGAAACTGCTTTTCCTCCAGAAGAAATGATTTTTTCCTTCGCAGAAGCAGAAAAACCAAATGCTGATACAGTAAGAGCTTTAGAAACTTCACCGTATCCTAAAACCTTTCCGGGAACAACAACGATATCCCCTTCCTTTGAAATGCGGTCAATTTTTTTCAGATTTACTTCGGAATGTGTGTTCAAAGGCCGTAAAAGCCTTTTACTCACATCTTTCCATATATTAACCTTCAACTCATTTGAAGCATGCTTGAGATACTTAGCAAGCATTACACGATGATCGCCAATTTTAGTCTTCATTTTCATCACACTTACCTAAAACCTTTGCATAGTTTGAATATCAACCTCATTTATAAACTTTTTGTAAGTCACAAGCTTTTTGAGAGGGAAATATAAATATCCATCAGTTCCAATCCCTTCTTGATACCCATAGTGGCGTAACTCAACCTGCCTTCATTTGTATGAATAAAGGCCAATACCTCGTTCTTCTTGTATAATCCAAACAAAGGTATAAAGCGCTGCAACATTCTAGAAGGTGTACTTGCACCCTTGAAAAGATCAAGGACATCAAGTAAATACAACTTCGCCCACTCCCATGCAACATTCCTTGTTTTGGGGTTCTTGACAGCATTGGCAATAATAGAAAATAAATCCTGCTTTTTGACTTCCCCTGAATTCATGAAAGCAAAGGCCAATGAAGATGCAGCCGGATCGTTTATATATACTAAAGAAGACATCAATTTTATCCTATCTTCATCCCCTTTTACTGAACGGTATTTTTCTACAATTTCCGAGAATCCCCTGATATCACTACTTCTTGCTTTTGCAAGCGCAACGCTAAGCCTAAGTTCAGGATCTATTTTATCATAATCGTGGAATTTAGGGGCAATGAACTTGGCAAATTGGTTGTCAAGCAATACCAGCCGTGCCATTAACAAACCTCTTAGTATTGAATCATCCTCTTTTTCTCCCTCTTTTTTCACAGTTCCAAGCCTTGAAACATGGTAGTGCAAGAAATTTTTAGTTACTTTTGCAAGGTTTTTGTTATTCTCTAAAATCAAAAGCAATTCATCAAGCTCATTCGAAATCTCTGTTACACACAAGGGATCCGTTTCATTCTGGATTGCTGTTACAAGTGAAAGGTAGTCCCTTAATTTAACATCCTTGGACATAAGCAGGGCGTAATAGTCATGGACAAGCCCAAACTTATCGTAAGAAGATAACTGATTAACAGACTTGATTAAATTATTAAACAGATCCTGAGAATATTTTACCCTGTAAAACCCTGTTTGAAGATGGTTAACCTTCACAAAAGAGGGTGTTTTATCCAAAGGCAGTTCCATATACCTCTTTTCCATCAATACCTTTTTTACGTTTCCATCTATATTAATAACTAAAGGTATTGACCATATGCCTTCTTTATGCTTTCCATTCAGCATGAACCTCTTTTGTATAAACTTCAATGTGTTGCCTTCAAGTGAAACCTCTACCAAAGGATATCCATCCCTGTTAAGCCAATCATTAACGATCTTTGAAACGGCTATTCCAGAAACTGCATCCATCTCTGCCCAGAACTGGTAACCTTCTGTATTGGAATAACTGTATTTTTTAAGGTAATTCATTATGCCTTTCTGAAACACTTCTTCACCGATATAATAGTCTATCATCCTCAATATATTCCCACCCTTGCCGTAGCTTATCTCATCAAAAATCTGGTCAATTTCATTGGGGTTTTTAACGTTAACGTATATTGGATGGGTATTGTTGAGAGCATCCGTTTCCATAGGTTCTACCATCTCAGATTTAATAAAATCTGCCATAATATTCCATTCAGGATATAACTTGTCCACAGCTTTAAATGCAATATATGTAGCAAAACTCTCATTCAACCACAGGTCATTCCACCATTTCATAGTTACAAGGTTGCCAAACCACTGGTGTACAAGTTCATGTGCTATAACCTCGGCGCTTCTCCTCCTAGATTGTATACTGCTTGATTCATCATTGAAAAGCAAAATTTCCCTGAATGTAATAGCCCCCCAATTTTCCATTGCACCCATTGCAAATTCTGGCACTGCAATAAGCACTTCTTTTTCCAATGGGTAAGGTATGCCAAAATAATCCTCATGGCTTTTAAGAAATTTTTTTTCGTATTCTAGTGCTAGTTTGGTTTTGTTAACCTCCCTGCCTTTTACTACAATTGTTCCAACAGAAATGTTATTGTACTTCTCTTCAAGTTTTTCAAACTCCCCTATGCCTAGATACACAAGATACGTAGACATTAATGGAGTTTCCTTGAAGTTAAACCTCCTTTTTTGCCCCAAATCTTCTGTATTTTTGACTGGCATATTGGAAATGGCCTCGTATGGTTTGTTAACAGTAACTGAAATCTCAAACACTGCTTTATACCCTGGGTTGTCTATGCATGGAAACATCTTTCTAGCGCCAATAGCTTCGAATTGTGTAGATAGCATTGGTGGATTCTGAGAGGCCCTATAAAGGCCAACAAGAGATTTTGTAGGTGCTCCTGAATACAATATTTCCAACTTAGCAGGGCCATCAACAAGTGGGTTATCTATAAGCAATTCTTCCTGTGGCAAATTAAACCTAAATGTAGTAGAAGCCCCATTTATTTTTATTGACTTGATATCCAAATCAACAGAATTCAAGATTATTGGTTCATTCTTTTTTAGCATATCCAAATCTATAATCACTTGCCCATCATATGACCCGGATGGCATTTGCAAATCCATTGAAATATTATACTTTTTAACGTTCATAATTATCATACTATCTATGAATTTTTCTTATTTAATGTTTTTTAGCATTTTATAATATCTTGTTATTATTATATTATCTAGGATTTAGTTATTTTATATTAATGTACCATTATTAATATATTTATTTTAAAAAACACCTTTAATATTCAATATTAAAATTTTTTACATTCGCTAAAAAAAAGGAAATAGCAAGTATCAAATATCTAAAAGAATTTGGAAGGCAATGGGGTGGGATTATAGAAATTATTTTTAATAAAGATACGAGATCTTTTGAAAATAGGTTAGCAGGGGTGTTTGAGTGCATCAATTGTGGCAAGACAATTATCATATTGCCAGATGATAAAAGGAATGGATATTGCTTTGAATGCCTTGAAAAACTTAAAACTTAAACCTCAAAAGGGCAGCTATGCTCCCAAGTGACTTTAACTTTTTTCCACTTTCTGTGTTGTTTCTAAATATGAATAAATCCGCTCCTTGCTTTTCTGCTTTGTCTATTATTCTTTCCACTTTTTCATCGTGGATTATATCCTCTACTACAAGGAGCACAGAAACAGCATTCATATCAAGTGCTTTATCTATATCCTGAAATCCATAACTATACAAACCTTCCTTGGAAATTTCTTTCATAAGGGCATCGATATATTCCTCTTCTTTGTAAAAATGCATCTCCTTCAGTATGGAAGCAATATTCCCACTCCTAATCACTTCGTAAATCCCATTTATTCCTGGCATAGAACTCCTGAAAATATGGCATTTCTTGCTTGTTTCGTAATCTGTTTCCTTAAGCCAGTTGTAAAAAACTTCTTTGAAAAACCCTGGCCCTAAAAGTGCAATTACCTTGGCTTCATGCCTTTTAATTATTTCATGGATTTTTTTAAAAAAAGAATCGTCAAAAAGTTTATTGTTATCCTCTTTAGTTGAATTCGCATTCTCTATAGTGGCTATCTCACTAACTTTAAAGCCATTTACAATAGCAATTACGGCATCTGTGCTATCCAAAGATACAAATAAAACCTTTTCCTGGTTTTTTTCTTCTACTGCATAAGATATAATCTTTTCTATTGAAAAATCCCATTTATTCTTTTCAATCTCTATTGTATCCCCTACCTCAATAGAGAGGGTGTGATATTTTCCAACATCAATCCCTTCTCGGATAATCCCTTTGATTCTGAGATATGTATATTCATTAAATTCAAATGAATCTACCTGGATGCCAAGAAAAACCTTGATGCGTTCCACCTTGTCAGGGCGAAGCTTATCGGAGCTAGAATCATCTTTTCGGTATGTTTGTGCCCTTACAATATCCCCTTTTTTCAAAATCTTGTAAATGGCCCAAAGATCCTCATCATTATCAATCAATACCTTAAGTGTTTTGTTTTTTATGTTTTTGTATAGTACCTTCATTTTATATCTCTGTATTCTTTGGCAAATCCCCTATAAAAATGTTGTTTGTTTTATCCTCCATTTTCCTGTTGATCGTAATTTCAGATAAAGCCTCAAGAGACTTGCTTATAGAAACAAGCACCCATAAAATATTGCTAATATTAACAACACATAAAGTGTCTTTGATCTTGTTTATGCTCTCTTCCTGCAAGGATTGGCATTTTTTAATAAATTGCTTTTTTTCATTAAGTATCCTATTTGATTTTATAACATCCTGTGTAAGAAAAGCATCAACAGTATTATCCATTATATTTAAAACTGCTTTAAGGACGTTTTTTATACCATCTAAAATATCTGGGCTAACTTTATGTTTGTTTTTTATTATTGTAACTAAAGCCACCCCAATAACTTCTATTTGATCCCCAACATCCTCAAGCGTTTTAGCAACTACCCTATCCCCCGCAATGTTTTTTATAGAAAACAAGCCCAATTTTTTAATATCTGTAAAATCGATTGCTGTCAACAATACCCTGACAAGCAATGTATATATCTTATCCACTTCCTCCCCCATTTTATTAATTTCCTCCAAAATAGTTTCATTGCCATCAATGGCATGCATGCATAACTCTAACATCGATTTGATCATCAAATATTCTTTGTTTATTAATGTGTCAACGTGGAATTTTTTGGGGTCAACAAAGCATTGCAAAGTTACTGTACTAGGAGTTTGTTCTAAAATCTCCATTCCCATCAACCTATGGGCAGCAGTTCTTATATCCTCTAAAACCCTTTTTTCAAGAATGTTCTTAGATTCCACCTTTATGGTTTCATATCCTATAACATAACACGCAATGATAGTTCTAAGTGTTAGGTTATCTTCCTTAAAATTATCAACATATATCACACATGTTTTGGCTTCAATATCCTCTTTAACTACACCTGGATATAACCTAGGGATATTGTCAGGCCCTAACTGAAAAGAAATAAGATCCCCTACAGACAACCCCATTTTTTTGGTCCAATCTTTTGGAAGAGATATAGCCAGAGTAGAATAGCCTACCTTTTGTATTTTTCTTACATCCATAAATTACTTAATGCACTAATAAATACATTAATATTTCTATATATATCGCTTAGAATGGTATTTATTAACAAACCCAACTGCCTTATTCCAAATGGAATATTTCGTTGAATATGGCATCAGCAAGCTGTTTTTTGTTTCCATTTAATTGAATTTCCTTCCCTTTTTTAGTAACTATATAAGAAACAGCGGTGTTATCTGAAACTTCATTAAGGTTATTGGAAACTGCAATATCTAAATCTAATTCTTTTATTTTATCTTTGGTTTTAGATACAAGATCATTTTTGGGCATATCCCACTCTGCTTTAAACCCTATCAATATTCCAACCTTTTTTCTTAGTATTGGCAATATTTTATCTGTACGCTTCATTTTGATCTCCAAATCCTTATCAGAAGGTATTTTTCCATTTACTTTCTGGAAAGTGAAATCGGATAAAGCTGCGGGAACTATTGCTATATCCCACTTATGGTCCCCTATAAGATTTTTCAGTGATTCTATTGTGGTAAAATTGTGTACATTGAAATAGTATGGCCATTCATGCACTTTCCCCTTGCCATAAAACACATCCACAAATGCATGTTCGTAAAAAGCCTTTTTAGCTAAATAAAGCCCTGTTATACCAGTAGAATAATTCGTTACATATCTTACATCATCAATGGGCTCTATGCTAGAGCCAGTAATAACAAGCACTTTTTTGTTTTCAAGCCTAGGGTTAGAAACAGCCCTTATAACATGATCCACTATGGTTTCAGCAGAAGCTAGTTTGGCTTCGTTTTCCTCCATTTTTGGAAATACGAACTCAATGCCCATTTTTGATAGCTTAGCAATATTTTCTGAAATTATTGGATTTTTAATCATATCACTATGCATTGCTGGTGCTATAATGATCTTTATTTTTCTACCTATGCATACCGTAGCAAAAGAAGTAGGGGGTGTATCATCAATTCCATTAGCTATTTTGGAAATTGTATTGGCGGTTGAGGGTGCAATTAAATATACCACCTTACCAGCAGGATATGATACATGCTCTACCATTCCAGTAAGGCTAGTAATAACTGGGTTCTCAGTTGCAAATAAAAGGGAATCGGGTGTAATTACTTTTTTAGCTTCCTCGCTCATTACCGCAAAAACATTTGCGCCATATCTAATCAACTCTCTAATGATTTTTACAGATTCAACCGCAGCAATGCTGCCAGTAACGCCATATATTATCTTCACTCCTTTAAGTTCTTCCCCTTTTGTACATCGGATTGAATCCGATGGATGGACATATTCATTAATTTCAAACACCCCTTTCAATTTGTTTTCCTCATCAAAACCAATGTGGTAACCATCAAGAATGCACCTAGTGCCATAACGATAGCATTGTTAACAGTATAATGCCCAAGAATCATATATACTCCCCCTACAAGAAAAGAAATTATTCCCACCATCCAGCTAGTAATAAATGCAAGTTCTTTTTCTATTTTGAACCTTTCCCCCAAAGGTAGGATTTCAAAGTTGTTTACATCATTATTTTTTTTATCCTCTTCCTTTTTTACATTCTGATTGCTTTCCTTCTCTTTTAACATCTCTTTGTTTTTTTCCTGAAGTACTTTAATGGCCTTATCCAAAAGTGCGTCCATATCTGTATAGGTATCGTATTTGTCAATGGTTGAAATTTCTATTTTGGCTTTCTTTTCCTTGACTTTATCTATCTCATTCTCTATCTCGCTTATCTTACCGTGCAGGCGGTCCTGCAACCTCTTAAATAAAGCCTCTTCATCCTCATCAATCAAGTAAAATCAACCCTAATTCCTATATAATAGAATAATATAAGTACCTACTTAAACTTATTTTTTAGGGTTATGAAAAAAATGTATTTGTACGTTAAAGTAGCTTATATTGGCCTCCATTACCATGGTTCACAGATACAAAAAAATACCAAAACGGTTGAAGGAATGTTAACAGAAAAGGCAAGGGAGGTAAAACTGTTGAATAACAATGAACGCATTAGATTTTACAGCAGGACTGACAAAGGGGTATCTTCAACAGGCAATATTTTTATTGTGAAAACTGATATAAAACCGGAAATATTTTTAAGAAGGCTCAACAAAGTATTGAAAGATATTATATGCTATTCCTATGCAACAAGTGAAAAAAAAGAACAGGTTGTAAGTAAAAAGTATTCTTATTATCTACCCAAAGGGGAATATGATACACATAAATTTATTGAAAGTGCTAATTTTTTTGTAGGCAACCATGATTTTACATACTTTGTAAAAGGGCATAAGCACTTTCAATCAACAATAAATGCCATAAAAGTAAAGGAATACAAAGGCCATTTCAATATAATCTTCAAAGCTAAAAAATTTGAATGGGGAATGATAAGGAAAATTGTTAAGGCTATGCAAGATTACGCAGAAGGTAAATTGGCAAAAAATGATATTTTACTCGCATTAGAAGGCAAAAAAGATATCCAGGCATCATTAGCAGAGGGAGAAAACCTGCTGCTTGAGGATATAAACCTGGGAATAAAATTTTATAATATCCCTATAAAAAATGAATATCTAAAGGAATGCATCAACAATGCCAAAAGGGATTTGTTCATTTTACAGGAAATAAAAAATAAAACAAATAGCCAATAATTCAAAATCTTTTTTAGCAAAGTTAAAATAAATCACTTAGAATATATGAAGTGTGAATGGAAGCATATACGAAAGGGAATTGAAATCCATATTAGAAGGGGATAGGAAAGCCGTAAAGCAATACATTTTGAACCTGCCTTCAAGCACAGCAAAAGAGGTGGAAAGGATCATTGACCATCCTTACTGGGTTGTAAGGGCAGCAGGATCTTTTGGAGTAGATCTTATAGCAGTAAGGTACCAGCTGGCTTTTCCTATAGAGGTAAAAAGCTCTTCATCAAACATTTTACGCTTTAGCAATAAAAAAAGCAAAAAGAGCAAACAATACCTATATATGAAAGAAAAATGTGAAAAATCTGGTTTATTTGCTTTGTATGCCTTTCGTTTAAAAGGAAAGCAAAAAGAAGAACCCTGGAGGATATTCCATGTAGAAAAAAGCAATCCTACTGGAATAAATGAAATTTTGCAATATAAAATACCTTCTATCTCTTTAAACTCTAACCACAATATGGAAATGAAATGGGAAGAAGGCATGCCCCTCAGTGAGTTTATTAAACTCACTTTCCACCTTCAAGAGAAAGATATTTCTGGTAAGCTTTTTTGAGATTATTATATATAACAAGTTTTTGGATTTCATTAGTCCCTTCATATATCTCAGTTATTTTGATGTCCCTCATATAACGTTCAAGGGGATTGTTACGAAGGTATGCCCTTCCTCCCACTATTTGCATGGCTTTATCTACAATTTCTTTTGATTTCTCTGTGCAAAACCATTTTGCGATGCTTGAATTTATTGACCTTTCTTTATTGTCTATAGTATTGGCCGCTTTTGCATATGCCATTTTAGAAACAGAAATCAATGAGTACATTTCAGCGAGATAAAAACTAACAGGCTTTATATCTGCTATAGCCTGGCCAAACTGCTTTCTATTAAGTGAATATTTCATTGCATAATCAAAGGAAGCCTCTGCAATTCCTACTGCTTGAGCGGCAACCCCTATCCGGGCTATATCTAAACCAGAAAGGGCAATTTTTGCGCCATCTCCCTCTTTCCCAATCAAAAAATTATTTGATACCTCTACATGGTCAAAAACAACATCTGCAACGTAAAGTGCATTCATCCCCATCATATGGTATCTATCAGAAACCCTTGTTTTTTTTGAATCAACTATAAAAACACTCAAATCTTTTTTATCCAAAGAACGTGCTACGGTAATGAAATAATCTGCATTGTGTGCATTGCTAATAAAAATTTTTTTACCATTGAGGATATATTTGCCATTTTTTTCATATGTGGTTTGAATGCCACCAATATCAGAACCTGCATTTTCTTCTGTCATGGCGAAAGCAAAAATTTTATTACCAGTAGAAAGATCAAACAACAATTCCTTTTGATTTTCAGAACCATATTCTTGTATAATATAAGCACACAAGCCGGCATGGATATCAAAAGCAAGCCCAAAAGAAGGTGAATATTTAGATATAACCTTAACGAAATCTGCAAAAACCTCTAAACTTTCATCCAATCCATTATATTCTTTTTTAACAATAACCCCTAAAAATTTCTCATCGCCTAATTTTTTCCATAAATCCCGGCTGATGTCCCCTGCCTTTTCGAAGTCCAACAATTGCTTATCCCAACTTTCCATAATGGCTTCAAAATTTTCTAATGAATTCATGCTCCCAATATGTTATATAAAATATAACTCTTTTACCTTTAAAATTAAAAAAAGTTAATAATTGACAAATTTTTTATTTGTAAAGGTAATACAAGTAAATAAGGTGCAAGAATGTATTTGAAAAATTTATTTTTATTTGCTATAATTTTCTCTTTCATTGCTTTTCCCGTTAATTTAAGCAACCACGGGCATTACAACAATAATAATGCAACTACCAACTCCTTCAACACAACTACAATACCGCCAATTGATATTAAGATTGATGGGAACAATAGTTCATATCCAAGCATTGCACAAAGCCCCAACGGGACAATTGTTATTGCATACCAGAAAATGATGTCTAACAGATCATACATACTGTATTCAATCTCCAAAAATGGAGGTAGAAGTTTTTCAAGGCCAACAATAATAAATAACACTGCAACTAATTCCTCAATGCCAACGATAATTTATTCAAATAACATGTTTTACATTGCCTACAACGCAGAGATAAATAATTCTTACCATTTATATATAACCCAACTATCCAACAGCGGAACAATAATAAACACAACATCCATTGCCAACACAAACAACACACCTCAAAAATTTTGGATGTATCCCTCAAATGGTACAATTTATATTGCATATTCAATCAATGGTTCTTTGTACTTAACTACCTATAGCGGTTCAATACCCTATTCCCTTATAAGCACAAATGCAATTGCGAATGGCCTTATCGTTTATGAAAATTATATCTATGTATTGGCACAAACTGAAAATAATTATTCCCTCTTTGAGTACAATATGTCAAGCATAGGATGGCAGGATATGCCAATCCCATATATAAACAATCCAAGGGGCATGCCTACAATGGCATTATCCCCAACAGGCAATATTTTAATAACATGGGCTGAGCCCAATGGGGTTTATTTATATAACGTAAATATGCCGAGCTACACTACAATATACAATTCTAACAATTCCCTATATCAAAATCCATACATTTCGGTTTTAAAAAATGAATTTTTGCTCACATGGGCACAATCTAATAACGGATCATCAAATTGGAATATTTATAGTGCAATATCTAACAATGGCATAAATTACACAACGGCTTTAAAAACCTCTATGCATAACGGGTCTAGAATAGCAACATTGCCTTTTTCTATATCCTCTTCAATTTTACCCAATGGTGTTCCTATTGTATCATGGGTAAGCGAAAGATACAATGAAACCTCTATTTATTCAGCAAGTTTATATTCCTTTATCAACGTATCTGTAAAAAATACTGCATGTGGGTGTTTATTGCAGAACAGTGAATTAATCCTCAACGGAAGCGTATATTCCCATGAATATAAAATAACCAACGGCCGCGCCTTGATACCTATAGGTCCAGAGAATGCATATTTAAAAATTTTAGCCCCTTATTTCTCTACTTATTCAAGCCAAATAAAAATCAATTTGTCCTCTTTAATAAATATTGTTGTATATTTGAGCCTAGAAGTGCCAAAATACACCAATGAAACAGTAATAGTCAGCCAAGTAGGCACGGGGTTTCCTATATACAATGCAACAGTGAATTTATCTATCAACAACGTAATTATTTACAGCCAGAAAACAAATGAATTAGGCGTAGCATACTTCAAAAACATTACACCATCAACATATGCAATATCTGTATTCAAAAGCGGGTATAAAGAAAATGTTAGCATAGTAAATACCTCTACCCAAAGCATAGTATACGTCTCACTATATCCAACTACTCCAACCTATTTTGGGAAATTGGTTGTTGTAGTGTACAATGCTTCAACCCATAAAGCAATTCCAAATGCTATTGTATATCTCAACAGCAGTACTATTAGCTATATAGGAGTAACAAACTCTTCTGGTATGCTTATGTTTAAGAGCATAAAAGCAGGGGTTTATAAAATATACGTTAACGCAACAGGTTATTCCAATTACTCCTCTATTATAGGCATAAAAGCGAACATTACCAATGTTTATGATATCGGCTTAATAGAAACAACAGGGCAAAACAGTTCAATATATTCCAATATAGGCAATGGAAATACCATATTCGCAGGCAACGTTGGAATCGTTGAAAATGCATTGTTAGCAATAATCCTTGTTATTGTTATAATCGTTTCATCTGGGGTTGGGCTAGCTTCGGAATACTACAGCAAAAAAGAGAAAAAAAACAAAAAAGAAAAGGAGCTCATCGATTACATAGATCAATTATAACATAATTTTTGCGTTTGCTTTGTACAAATATCCTGTATTAGCAGGAATTGACGTAATCTATGGGTATTCACATGTTATTTGAAGTTATTGCCTTAGCATTAACGGTGTGATATCCTGAAATTATTTCCCTTTTATACCCCTTATTTTTCATTCTAAAACATCCCTTCTTTTAATTTTTTCATTTCATATGCCATTATCTAATCCTATTA